>Ga0155261_122_pt1 | contig 3361 bp, 5 predicted proteins | sample RifCSPhighO2_02_FD_106229 | JGI IMG/M metagenome (GOLD analysis project Ga0155261, IMG submission 106229) | Candidatus Daviesbacteria bacterium RIFCSPHIGHO2_02_FULL_41_14 | reverse complement strand
ATTCCCACCTTCGGTAAGCGGGGAAACACTGTATGAAGGTGGGAATAGTTCTAATCCTCTTGAAAAAATTTCCGATGCGAGTGCCCAAAAAACTGCCGAGACACTATCAAAAACATTTGGTGCAAAAATCGACAACTATATCAACATCCCCGATACTTTGGACGAGGGTAAGTCAAAAGAGATGTTTAAAAATTTTGCCTCTTTGACAACACCTGTGTCAATCTTAATAAGAGGGAAGGATGATGAGATAAAGAGTACTAACATTACCCGATTGGATTCACTAAGGTTGTGGTGGAAGGTTAAAGGTCTTGGTGTAAAAGATGTACAGTTTACTGATTTAGCTCTTTTAGTAGAAGAAATTATAGATGCATCTGGGCAAAAGGTATTAGGTGTGGATACCTTAAGTCTCAACAGGCAAATCGCACAATATCTTCAAGATTCAAAATTAACCGGTGAAAACATTAATATAACTATCAAGAATGGAACGGGTGTGCCCGGGGCTGCGCGCCTTGCAGCAAGCTTTGCGACAAGTGTCGGAGCAAAAGTTGTAGATGTCAAAGATGAAAAAGCAGTAAATAATAAAACCAGTATTGTCGCAAATGAAAAAAGTTTTACGTCCTCTTATTTGGCAAAAATGTTTAATTGTGATATAAATGTCGCGCAAAATGATACGGGTATTGGCGAAATTACATTAGATTTGGGTCAGGATTTTGCAGAATACTGGTTTAAATGATTTTTATACTTTTGGCAATAATTATTTTGGTTGTTTCATTTGTAATTGCTTTTGTTTCACTGGTACGCGAACAGAGCAAGTTTGAGCGAGAGATCGACTTTCAGGAAGAGGAAGAGACTGAGCATACACCCCAAGGGAAGATCCAGGCACATTTGCAGGAAAAGGAACCGCAACCGGATGTGGTACCTGGAATACAAAGTTATGTGACAAGTGGCGAGTTGCTCAATAAACCGACAAGAGAAATACCACAAGATTTGAAAGGGTCTTATCGGGCATCAGATGCCGAAGAGCTTTTTCCCTGGCTTAGCGCTCAGCAACAAGAACCGGATTTGCCGCAGGATCTGAAGGCAAAAAGGATGATAGATGAAATCAAACAGGAGATTGCCAAAAAAGTTGAAGAAAATCAATTTAAGCAGAGTCAAGATGAAACGGAATATGCAAGTGAAGAGCGCCTAAGAGGAGAATTTTCCTTGGCTGAGCACAGAGAAGAGTGATTCAGGCAGAAGCCCAACTTTTTTCTTCCTGCAGACTACCAGCCGAAAAAGAAGGCTGATTTACAAATTTCTGAGAACGTAAAACTTCTCTTATAAAAACGGTCAGGCTTTTCGTGGTCGCGTACTTTACGTAGATTTCGTATACATTGCCGCCTTCTATATAGTATAGAAGTTTGTGGGCTAGGTCGTCCGGAAGGGCACCTAGGTACGTACCTTCGCTGTTGACTACGCAAATCCCGTGTCTTTTTAGATTAAATTCCACTTTGTCGCCACAACTTAGTCTTGCAAGAACAAACGGAGGAGCCAAGTTCAAAAGGCTGATGATTTTGGTTTTGCCGGGTTCAAAGAGGAAAATGTCGGAAAGTTTTTGGCTGCCTGCTATTTGTTGGATGTTGTTATTTGTATTGGTAGGTGAAGTTGCATATCCATTCGTTTTGCCGTCTACTTTCTCAATTTTGGAAAGTTTTTCAAAATTCTTTTTGGCGATAATGTTATAGGGGTCAATCTCCAGAACCTTCTTATAAGTTTTAAGGGCTTTTGCCGGTTGATTACAGCATGCCTGTGCACGAGCAAGCCGATTTAAGGCTTCTACATCATTTTGGGCTGCTTGCACAATCTTCTGGTTGATTTTGCTGGCCTCGATCCAATCGTAGGTGAGGGCTGCCTCAATGGCAAAGCTTTTAAGGGTTTCCAGACTGGTTTCGTTCTTCCAAGTTTTATAATCTTGTGCAATCATGAAATTAACAATAGATTAAGCATGATATCTAGTCAATGAGTGAAAATTTTGATACATTTTTGAAGAAAATGAGTACTCAAATTGCTCATAAGAAGTTTTTGGATTTTTAACAACTTCTAATATATAATTCAAAGTTAACATGTCAGGTCACAGTAAATGGTCAACCATCAAAAGACAGAAGGGCGCAAACGATGCCAAACGCGGGCAAGTTTTTACCAAGCTTGCAGGGGCAATCACGATTGCGACAAAGGAAGGCGGCGGAGGTGATCCTGCTTCCAACTTCAAGCTGCGGCTGGCGATGGATCAGGCTAAGCTTGCCAATATGCCCAAGGAAAACATTGAGCGGGCAATTGAGAGGGGTCTTGGGAGAGCTGGTGGCGCGACTTTTGAAACTGTGACTTACGAGGGATTCGCGCCCGGTAAGGTAGCACTCGTTGTTGAAGTTGCGACAGATAACCGCAATCGTATAACTCCCCAGGTGCGCGGTGCAATTGAGAAGGCAGGGGGGACATTTGCTTCACCCGGGGCGGTTTCTTGGATGTTTAAAGAACAGGGCCTTGTGACAGTTGCCAAAGGTGCAAAAACATTTGACGAGATTTTCGAAGTAGCGGTGGAAGTGGGGGCGGAGGATGTTGAGGATGCAGGCGATGCTGTTGAGGTTTTTACAAAACCCGTTGAAGTTGAAAAGATTAAAAACGCTATGATTGCAAAAGGTTTAACTGTACAATCAGCCGAGATTTTCAAAAAGCCGACGACGGTACAGGCTGTCAGAGACGCAGACATGGTCAAAAAGGTTTTGGGGCTAATTGAGAAATTGGAAGGTCTTGATGATGTTCAAAAAGTCTACGCCAATTTTGACATTGCAGATGAAATGTTATCAAAAGCGCAAATTTAATACCCCATAGCATAGTTGTAATCAGGATCTTAAAATAGTATAATCTACGGCTATGGAAAGATATAGAAGCCAACCAGAAGCAGCCCCGAATCTAAATCGCTATCCTTATGCGTACCCTATTACATATAGATTTATAATGGCTGCAATCAGGGAAGGTGCTCATCGCAAGCTTCCCAAAAAGCTCCAGCGCTATAAAAACGGATGGGACAGATGGGTTAAAAAAAGAAATATTGCATTCATCTACTTTTCCTCTCCTGCAGTAGAGGATGAGGTTGGTTACATGTATGGTTATGGAATGAATTCAAGAAGTATTGAACCTAATAGACGTGCAGCTGTTAGCGACCATGTCAAGACATTTATAGAGATGCTTAGAGAAAATTGTTCCCCCAGACTTCAGAGTATATTTCCCCTAGATGAGGTTCTTCTTCATAAGCCGCAAACGTTGATTAGTTTGCAACGAAGAGCAAATGCCATAAGTATTGCACGAAGACGCAGTTGCTAGA
>Ga0155261_124_pt1 | contig 3694 bp, 4 predicted proteins | sample RifCSPhighO2_02_FD_106229 | JGI IMG/M metagenome (GOLD analysis project Ga0155261, IMG submission 106229) | Candidatus Daviesbacteria bacterium RIFCSPHIGHO2_02_FULL_41_14 | reverse complement strand
CTCCCCAGCAGCATCATCCCGGGTACCTCTCATTCCAGTCAATCATCTCCTGGCTCATTTTTATGCCAACTGGGTTTTAGATACCCCCACCTTTCCTGTGATTGGTCTATTGGTTTCCGGGGGGCACACCGATATTATCTTAATGAAGGATCATGACAACTACGATTATCTAGGAGGTACCCGGGATGATGCTGCTGGGGAGTGCTTTGATAAGTGTGCCCGGCTCTTAGGACTACCTTCAGGCGGGCCAAACTTAGCCAGACTAGCCCAAAAGGGCAACCCACAGGCCTTTAATTTACCGCGACCGATGTGGAACTCTAAAGACTATGATTTTTCCTTCTCTGGTTTAAAGACAGCTGTGGCCAATATTATCACTCATATAGATGAGCTACAAAAACCTGATCTGGCTGCCTCAATAGAGCAGGCCATCATTGATGTTTTAATAAAAAAGACTACCACAGCAGCCCTTGATAATAATATTGAACACGTTATGTTAGCTGGGGGCGTAGCGTCTAACCAAAGGCTTCGCGAATCGGTCACACGTTCTTTTATAGGCCGAGTTTTCACACCAGAACCACTCCTTTGTACTGACAACGCTGTCACCACCGCCACCTATGCCCTCTTCCACAATCACCCTGTTGACCCTCTAATACTACAAGCCAATCCTAATCTGTCCCTAGCTTGATTTAACTGCTCTTGGGCTCTATACTTTTCTGACTATGAATCAAAAGACTTATTCTATCTTAATGCCCCCACCAAATTTAACCGGTGAGCTGCATTTGGGCCACGCCATGCAACACGTAATCATGGACGCCCTGGCCAGATTTAAAAGAATGCAGGGCTTTGAGGTCCTGCTTTTACCTGGCGTTGATCACGCCGGCATCCAATTTGAGGGAACCTTAAATAAACTCCTGGAGAAAGAGGGGGTAAACAAGAACAAGATTGGGCGGGAGGAGTGGTTAAAAAGAGCCTGGCAATTTAAAGATCAGGTTTATCAATCCTTTCACTCTACCTGGAGTGTCTTTGGGCTCTCGGCAGATTGGGAAAAGGAGGTTTTTACCTTAGATCCAAAGGCACAAAAGGCAGTTTTAGAACAATTCAAAAGGTTTTGGGAAAAAGATATTCTCTATAAAGGTGCCTACATCGTCTCCTGGTGTCCCAAATGTGGTACCGCCATTGAGGATGTCGAGATGGAGTATGAAGAGAAAAAAGAAAAGTTATATTTTGTTAAATATAAAATTCCTAGTGAAAACGACGAGTGCATTATCGTTGCTACAGCCCGACCAGAGACTATTTATGCTGATGTAGCTATCGCTATTTATCCAAATCATCCAAAGTATAGAAAATATATTGGAAAAAGTGCCCTTAACCCTCTCGGGTCAAAGGAGAACGCGCTTATGTTAAAAATTATCGAAGATGAACGGGTGGAAAAGGATTTTGGTAGCGGGGCCTTAAAGATTACCCCGGGTCACGACCTTTTAGATTACCAGATTGGCAAAGATCATAGTCTGCCGATTCTTCATGCAATTGATAAGTCTGGTCGGATGACCAGTCTGGCCTCTGAACTGGAAGGATTGAAGGTGGTGGAGGCTAGAGGTAAAACCGCCCAGCTCCTAGAAGAGTTAGGTGCCTTAGAAAAAATTGAGGACTATACTCACTCGGTACCAATCTGTGAGAGATGTAATACGGTCGTTGAACCGTTAATCTCTGAAGAGTGGTATGTCCAGATGCAACCCCTGGCCAAGAAAGCTTTGGGAAAAATATCTCAGATTAACTTTATGCCACAAACATTTTTAGCCGATATCACCAACTGGATGGAGAATATCCATGATTGGTCAATCTCACGAAATCTCTGGTGGGGACACCGCATCCCAGTCTGGTACTGTCAGAGATGTAACCCTAATCACCTGGTGGGTAAAGACCAGGACATGATTATCTCTTTGGAAGAGCCAAGCAAAACCTGCCAATCTTGCTCTGAAAAACACTGGATTCAAGATGAACAGGTCTTAGATACCTGGTTCTCCTCTGGTCTGTGGCCACTGGCAACTTTGGGTTGGCCAGAACAAAGCAAAGATTTAGAGAAATTTTATCCTTGGGACTTTGAGATTACTGGCGGGGATATTAAATACCTGTGGATCGCCAGAATGATCATTCTGGGAGTCTGGCATACAGACCAGATTCCTTTTAAAAACATGTTTTTCCATGGCATGATCAGAGACTTACAAGGTAGGAGATTCTCTAAATCGTTAGGGAATGGAATTAACCCCAATGAACTGAGGGAGACCTGGGGCACAGATGCTACTAGGATGGCGCTTTATACTTACTCCGCTCCCGGCAGGGATGGTAGAGCAAGCAGACAGACTATGGACGAACGTTGTAAAAACTTTAGAAATTTCTCTACCAAGTTAAAAAATGTCTACCGCTTTATCTATGAATTAAAGCCACTTGAATCTGGAACCGAATCAGATTTTTCCCATCCAAATGATACTGAGATAATTCAGCATTTAAACAGGGTGATTGATCAGGTCAGTAACTATCTTGAGAGCTACCAGCTGCATCTAGCCACCGAAGAGCTGTATGACTTTATCTGGCATAAATTTGCTGATAGTTATATTGAGTGGTCTAAAAAAAGACGTGCCGATGCCCAGCCCTGTCTAGAATATGTCTTTGAATCATCCCTAAAACTACTTTACCCATTCATGCCCTTTACTACAACGGAGCTCTGGCAAAAAGTAGGCAAGAGTGAATCCATCACCTCCTCCTGGCCAAAAGCTCTTGACTAAGCTTATTTTACAACCTATAATAGTTAGCCATGCTGGCCGAACTACCACCAACCTCAGAATTTAACCGACTCTATAAAGATGTCCTGGAAGTAGGATTCTTTAGTAAGAGGAGGCTTATAGCTCCTGCACCAAAAAAGCAAGTAGCTCAGATAGAACTGGTTTCCTCATTATCTCCGGATCAAATTAACCCCTACGTCTACCTTTTAAGAGAAGAGCAGGGAACCCAACTTCGCGACAAACAACAATTAATTATTCTTGAGGGTTGGATTACTGGTACCCTAAATAGCAATCCCCCTTCTTTGCCCTTCTTTGAGATAAACAGAACCCGTCTTGATTTGGAACAAAGATTGCCAGAACACCCCGAGTTTGCCGGGCTTTATGCAGATATCTTAGTCACCGAAACAGTTGCTGCCAAGCGAGAGTTGGCACATCTGCAAAATAAATATAATAAACGGTTAAAGTCCTTATACGGAGTAGGTGGGTTCGCAATAATAAGCGGTGTTGCTATGATTACATCAATCCTAAGCTTTCCTGGAACGAGAGAGGTGATCTCGCCTTCAATGGGAGTATTCTTTGCTTCAGGCATGGGAGCTCTGATTGTCGCAGAGATGGAAAGACTCACTGGAAGCAGTTTAAACAGAATGGCGAGATATTACTCTGACCTCAAGACATCATTAAAAGACAATCTTATTGCCTACCACAGCCAACAACCCGACTCCTACAAAGAACCTTAGTAATTATTTAAAGACTTTTTAAGATTGACATCTCTTTGGTTTGATATTACACTCGACAATAATGAGACCTGAGGAAAAGTTGGAGTTGTTAGATTTAGCTGCTATTGGGTATATTCTTGATAATAGACCCTCCTCACTATCTTCGGAGGATCACAGGCATATTGAATTTGGTATCCG
>Ga0155261_107_pt1 | contig 7355 bp, 7 predicted proteins | sample RifCSPhighO2_02_FD_106229 | JGI IMG/M metagenome (GOLD analysis project Ga0155261, IMG submission 106229) | Candidatus Daviesbacteria bacterium RIFCSPHIGHO2_02_FULL_41_14 | reverse complement strand
AGGAAGAAATAAGAAAACTAGTTGAGGAGACAATTGCCCAAACCGGCGCAAAATCAATACAAGATATAGGAAAGGTTATGGAAGTTTTAATGCCAAAAGTAAAAGGCAAAGCAGACGGAGGTTTGGTCAGTAAAGTAGTAAGAGAAGAGTTTACTTCGTAATCTTTTTCCTCTTTTCGCTCCACTCTTGCCAGACAACTAGAATTGGTGCGGCATTAAAGATAGAGGAATAAGTGCCGGATGCTACTCCAATTAGAAGAGCCACCACAAACCACCTTATACTCTCTCCTCCAAAGAGAAGAAGTGCAAAAAGAACAAGAAGAACAGTTAAAGATGTATTTAGCGATCTATCCAAAGTCTGGAGTATTGAATCGTTAACTATTTGCGAGAAAGAACCGGAAGATCTTCTTAAATTTTCTCTAATCCTGTCAAAAACAACAATTGTATCATGAACAGAAAACCCGATTACTGTAAGAAGTGCTGTTACGAATAGAGAATCAACCTCAACCCCAAAGAAATGGCCTAAGATTGCAAAAATTCCCAAAACAACCAAAACATCATGAATTAAAGCAATTATCGCACTTACTCCGAATCTAAGACTGCTTGCAGGTTTAGGAACTTTTCTAAACGACCAAGTTATGTAAATTATGATTAGTATTGATGCAAGAATAACTGCTTTTATTGCATTTATTGTTGTCTCTTTACCAATCGTAGGCCCAATAGTTTCAAACTGAGTTTCCTTCGCACCCTTAAATTCTTTAGAAAGCGTATTGACAAACTTAATATTTTGCTTCTGATCCATTGGGCTTGTTCTAATAAGCAAAGAGTTGCCAGAAGTTTCTACTGTTGAAACTTTGAGATTTTCCTTAGTTAGTGTATTCTTAATTTTCTCAGAGGTAGTTTTTTCTACTTTTTGAGGAAAAGAGATGGTCAGTCTTGATCCTCCGGTAAAATCTATTGATAAATTAAGCCCAAAAAGTAAAAGCGCAATTAGCCCCGGGGCAACAACTATCAAAGACAGCGCAAAATATAAATTCTTTTTACCAATAATATCCAGTGTTTTATTTTTCATAGAAAAATCGCAAAAATGTTCGGGTCACAACAATTGCCGAAAACATAGAAACTAAAACTCCGATTGCCAAAACCAACGCAAACCCCTTAACGACTCCTGTTCCAAATTCATAAAGGATTGCACTCGTTATAAGAGTTGAGATGTTTGAGTCTCTTATGGAAGGCCATGCTCTTGAAAACCCAATCTCGATTGACTCTTCCTGTCTTTTCCCAAGTCTTTTTTCTTCTTTTATTCGCTCGAAAATTAAAATATTTGCATCAACAGCCATTCCGATTGAAAGAATAAAACCGGCAATTCCGGAAAGAGTCAAGGTAATTCCGTAGGGCGTGAGATTACTGATTTTAAAGATTGATAAAACCAAAAGTGCATAAACAACCAGCGCAAGACTTGCTACAATCCCAAGTCTTCCATAAAGAATGCTCATAAAAATTACTATTATTAAAAATCCGATAACTCCAGCCAGAAGGCTTTTTTTAAGCGATTCTATTCCAAGAGTCGGACCAATTACCCGCTGCTCTAAAACCGAAAAAGGAACAGGCAGTGCCCCTGCATTAAGCTCTGTACTCAAAAGCTTTGCCTGCGCAAGCACAAAGCCTCCCGTAATAACTGCATTTCCCGTTAGAATTGCCTGATTAACTCTGGGAGCCTCTATAACTTGGTTATCTAGAACTATAGCAACAATTTTATTAACATTTCTTTTTGTTATATCTGCAAATTTTTCAGCACCTTTACCGGAAAAAACTAACTGGACTTGAGGATTTCCTGTATTTTGGTCAAAAGTAACGCTTGAGCGCTGAAGGTCCCCGCCTGAGAGATCTGTTTTTTTGGCATTTTGTCCTAGAACTTCAACTATTCCCAATGGATACGCTGATGGCGATGCTTGTCTTGCAGATTCACTTGCCCCCTGCTCCCAAAAAGAAAGCTGTGCAGTAGTACCAATTAGATTTATTGCCTGGTTTACGTCTGTTACCCCAGGCAGTTCTACAATAATTCTTGAGTCGCCATTAACAGCTGCAGTCTGAATAACCGGCTCCGATACTCCAAAAAGATTTATTCTTCGTTCTATTACAGTTTTAGCAGAATTTAAAGCATCGGGCATTTGATCTTTAGGGACATCCGACATGTCTGCTTTAAAAGTTATGGATGTTCCGCCTTCCAAATCCAGTCCCCTCCGAAACTCTAAATTTTTCCCAATTCTAAATGTCCTTAAAACCGAAGACGGATCAATATCTAAATTTTTTACAGGACCTAGGGAAATTTTCTGAAGATTTGGTAAATTTATAAACACAGAAAGAAGAGTCAGTAGAATTATGAGCCAAAATAGAAAACGGGAGTTTCCTCTCATTCCAGCATGCTCTCCTCATCCCCAATCAACATAATCCTAGAACCTGAAAGGATAGAAATTATAAAGGGGTCTCTTCTCTTTTTTCTAAAATCGAATTCCTCCTCAGACATAACCGTATAGTTTATTTCGGTATTCAGCCTTTTTTCTTCTGCTCTTATTAAAAGCGTGAGTTCGGGCAAAACCACGGTTCCAACTAAAAGAAGATTTATCTCGTCCGGCTCAACCTTCATTCTTCTTGCAAATTTACCGGAAAACATCGCATACTTCAGTTTTCCGATTTTTGCCCTATTTGTTAAAATATCTGCTCCAAGTCCGACATTTTTTATTCCTATTTTTAATAGATCAAAATAAAATGGGTAATTTTTGGATAGCGAGTAATAAACTCTGTTTGCTCGGGGTTCCCTGGACAAAATTCCCTTCCTCTCAAGAAATAAAAGTTCTCTTCTTACGGCATTTATCTCATCGCTCGTCCTTCGCACAAGCTCTCTAACGTGGAGCATTTCGGTGGGATTTCCAAGGAAAACACCAAGCAGTTTTATTCGAGATTTTGATGTAATTAAATCAGAAAGCATAAGCCCTGGATGATATTATTTTACGGTTATTACTCCATCCGTGGGCAGAATTTCAAACCAAATAAGTCCTCTATTAAGCTCAACGGGCGCACCGCTTGAATCAAAAAGTAATGTTCTGGCGGTTCTGCCATCTTTTCTCCATGTACCTTTTATTTGTTTTCCATCCATAAAGATTGTCGCCTTTCCTGCTCCTTTTGTTCTGTATAAAAGATGAACGTTATTTTCGTACCCGTCGTTAGCGCTTACTTCCTGCATAAATAATACTACAATATTCTTCGAAGTCAATTGTTTATTTGTATCTTTGTCAAAATGAGCCTCTTTCCCCGTACTTCTTTTATATAGATTTGCTAAAGGGTCGTAAGCCCAGTCCGCAAAGTAATCCGGCATAGAATTCCAAAATTCAAGATGAATAGACTGCGCGGGACCCCTTTTGGAGGAACTCTCATCATCTTTGAAGGAATATGGAAGAAAACCTTTGCTCCAAAGAGTTCCTTTTTTATCTACTTCGGTTAAACCCCGGGCAGTCTTTGCATAGTCCAACAATTTTTCAGTTGTTGAATACATGGTATGCTCTGTTGCAACCGGATGACCAAGTCTATCATAGTCTCTCCAAAAAACCGGGAAACCTATCGAGAATTGATTCATGTCGTTATAGGCAGTCCATCCATAATCAGAAAGTTGTGAAAGAGCATCTGCAGGCCCTGGCTGATTTGCTCCCCCCACATGTGCATACAAAGGATAGTTTCCGTATTCCGAGAGAAAATCTATAAAGTAAGTTCTTGCCGAACGAACCGGCCCAATCTGCCCACCATCTTGGCAATAAAATATTGCAAGAAATCGTGTAATTCCGCCTTCGGCAACGGCTTCGTAAATAATATCGGCTCCGGATAATCCAGATTGCGGCATTGTTTCTTTATGGTTTTCTATCATAACTCCCAATGGTCTATGTTTTTCCCACCAATCCCGCTGTTGTTTGGAATATAAAACGCCGTTTAACGGACAGCTTTCTGTTTTTGGGAGACTGGAATCAAAAACAACCTTACCCTCTGTGCCTTTTGTCGGTAATCCTATCGGAGAAGTTATCGATTCTAAAGAACCCAAATTTGAAAAAATCGCATACGAAATTCCGGCCGAAATAATATATACAAAAACTATTAATGCTATGGTGAACAGTTTTCTTTTTTCCATTAATTTTCTTTCTTAGTTGCTTTTAATACTTTTTTTTCTTCATCTGTTAGCTCATGTTCTATGCCTTTACCGTTCACTACTCTTTTTGCATACCATCTGGTTCCGGAACGTGAATAAAGAGCCGAAATGATTATACCGGTATCGCTTCCATCAACTAAAGAGAGCACAAAGCTTTGGTCTCCTCCCGTATCTTTGAAGGGATTAAATCTATGAAGTCCAATTTTTTGAACATGCAAGAGTCCATCCCTCTCTAGATTATCGCAGTATTTTTTAATAGATTCAATATCTTTATTATGAAGATCAATTTTGGAGAGAACATCTTCCAGAATTGACTTTAAATTTTTATTATTTGCTCCTTTTGTAAGCCTTGCGTAGTGGGAAAACATTTGCCAAAAAAAAATTGTCAGGATTAAAAGCCAAACAATAAATACGCCGGATATAATCAAGACAAAATTGGGTACCATATATATCCATCTATATTAGCCTCTTGACAGCCTGCGTGTCAATAGTGTAATCTAGGCTCTATCTCAATGAGGAAAACGCGAAGACAAAAAATAGCCGCAGATCTTCATCGCCAGCTCTACAAACTGCAGAGCCAGAAAGTTCCTTCTCTTGAAAAAGAGATTCCAAGAATAAAAGAAACTTCCCCAACTCTTCTGGCAGAACCTCAAAAACATACTTATTTAACTGCCGATATTTCCAAAACCGGAGTTGTTACCGGTGCAATACTTATTGCCCAATTGATTATTTTCTTTTTACTTAAAAATCATTTGTTAACAATCCCGGGGATAAGTTATTGAAAGGGGGTGAATTATTAATGGCATCAATGTATTGTGTAAAATGCAGAGCAAAAAGAGATGATCCAAATGCTCAAAAAGTTACCATGAAAAACGGTAAGCCGGCTCTTAAAGGCAAATGCCCGGTCTGCGGTACAGGAATGTACAGGATCGGCGGTTAATCTTTCTTGAAGGTCCTATCGATAGGAGCGCAGTCGCCTCTTTTGCGACGAGCTCGCCTGCTTGACAGGCGTGGAGAATTAACCTTTAAGAAACAATAGAAAACCCCTTGATTCTTCTTGGGGTTTTTTATTCTCCAGTTTGATGCTCACCATGTAGGATAAATTCTCGGATTATTTCAATTTATACTTATACTTCTTAACAAAAGTTGGGAATTGGGAATGAACCGGACTTGGAAGATTATCTAATTTAAACCATCCAATCTCTTCATGTTCATTTGGAACGCCATTTTTGACTTTATCTTTATCAATTAATACTTTGAAATCAAGGACAACCCAATGTGTCTTATTTCCTTTTTCATCGATTCTATGTACATCTCTAAATCCTAAAAAGTCTGATTGAATTATTTCGGCACAATACTCCTCTTTTATCTCTCTTTCTAAAGCACCCTCAACAGGTTCTCCTAGTTCAATGCTTCCTCCGCCCGGATCCCATCTCCCATGCTCGTCTCTTGTGTTTTTAGATCTTTTGCTCATCAAGAAATTCCCATTTCCATCATGGCAAAAGAAAACAACCCCAACGCCAATGTAGTCGATGCCTTTTCTCATAATCATTGATTATTATATCAAAGGATTTTACATTTATTCCACCATAGAGGTGGATTTCTATTGACACCCTTGGCAATAGCTTGTTATTTCTCTTTATAGTGCACCAGTTTGTAGACTTTAACGACTGAGACATCCCATTCACCAACAATTTCTGCTCTGCCGAATCCTGCGACTTCCCAAAGAGGGTGTCCTAAGGGACTGCAGGGATTAATTTCGCATACTATCAAAAGCTGATCTGTAACGCTTTTCCTCTGAGGGTCAACTTGGGAATTTTGAATTATCACTGGAGATTTAGTTTCAAGTGTAAAAAAATATCTGTAAGCATGATCGGAATTTCCTCCCGTTATGAGTGCGAAATTAAATGGCTTCTCATCCGACTTTTCTAAAACGGACTCCGAAATTTTTTTAACTTGATCAAGCTGTCTGTTTGGTTGATATCTAAATGGAACACCGCTTAAGTTAATTAGAATTAATGATAAAAAGACAGCGACTGATACAATTTTTAAAAGAGCATTCTTTCTCATAAAAAAATCTAAAGTATTTCCAACCAAAATAAACGGCAGAGGAAACATAAAACCAAAATAATAATCGTATATGGGCTTTTTATAAAAACCAAAAAGACCGATCCCCACAACCAGCCAGATAATCAAAAGCAAAAATTGGTAAAGCTTCACGTTCTCCTTAATTTTTCCCAAACCCTTAGAAACCTTAGCAAACTTATACAAAAGTACAGAAACAGAAACAATAGCAAGAAACAAAGTCAGATAATACCAAACTGTAGTATTTGGATGGGTACCTATGGCAACTTGCTCGGGAGGCGGGAAATTTGTAATCAGTCTTGCGAAAAGCCGGAAAAAGACATTTGAGATATTTCCAATAAAATTATTTACTAAACCGGTATCTCCCGATGTAAAAATAAATTTAATTATACTTCTTATGTTTGAGAAACCGTGGCGAAGTTCAAATGCTAAAAAGGGAGACCAGCCCACAATAAATCCTAAAATAATAAAAAAATAATCTTTTAAGATCTTCTCTATCATCTTCAACAAGGATACTCCTTGTACAAAGCTGACAAGGAGTATCCTTGCAAAAAAGGCGTATGTAAAAATAATTACAGCTAGGAATGTAGCCAGATAATGAAGTTGCATAGTAATTCCCAGCAGTAATCCGCATAAGATAATTAACCAGACTTTATCTTTCTGAAACGCTTTATATAAAATAAGCAAGGTCAATAGCGAAAAAAACGGCATAACATTTGGGTTCCACGAAGACCTTGAATATGCAATTACAACGGGCGATATTGAATATAAAAGCGCAGATATTAAACCGACGCGAGAATTAAATATTTCCCCGGCGAATTTATAGATAAGATAGACTGTAGCAATACCAAAAAGAGCAACCATGACTGCCGGGCCAACCGGATTGTAATTAAACACTAAAAGAAATGGCGCTATAAAATAATAGTAAATAGGACCTAAAAAAAATCCTCCAACAGATGCTGTAGGACCCAAGAGAGTTAATTTTCCGTGGAGGATATTATATACAACCAGGACATCTCTTCCCTCATCCCCTAAAAAAGTCAAGTAATCTTGTATACGATAAAGCCTCAGAAATG
>Ga0155261_103_pt3 | contig 8199 bp, 13 predicted proteins | sample RifCSPhighO2_02_FD_106229 | JGI IMG/M metagenome (GOLD analysis project Ga0155261, IMG submission 106229) | Candidatus Daviesbacteria bacterium RIFCSPHIGHO2_02_FULL_41_14 | reverse complement strand
CTGTTACCCCAATACCAATAGATTCTACGTTACTATAAACTTGGCTTAAATCTTTATTACTAGCACCTTTAATATTATCCCGAGCCGAGTTAACATCACTAAGTGTAGCCAGAGATCCAGATGTCAGTCCAGCTCCTGTTAAGGTTCGGGTAGCACTATTCCAAACATCTACCGCCAGAGAACCAAAGGTGGTTAGGGAACGGTTTGAATAACCCCAGGTATCATCTACCAACGTCCCAAAATTGGAGAGAGTTCGGCTAGAGTAGGCCCAAATATCAGCGGTTGAAGGAACGATATTTTGTAAAGCTTGACCAAAAGAACCGCCCGCTACATAAGAACCTCTGCTAGCATTCCACACCGCACCGGCAACAGAAGTTTGATCTAGTGTAGACTCTACTTTGACCTCAAAAGTTTTATCCAAAGACATATTGTCGTCACTCTCGATGGTATGAGTTCCAGAACCCTGACTTGTTAAATCAATAGCTACACCTTCCTCAGCGTTATATGAAGACGTGGCAACTTTTATGGTGGTCGAGTTGACGTTAATTGCATAGTATTTTGTCCCTGCTGTCAAACCTGCCGGCAGTGTACCGGTCGATGAAAACTTGATGGTGGTTTTTAATGAGATGTTCCGGCCGACAACGATCTGTTCGGTGGAGGTATTTACATCAGTAGTCGCAAAAGTCGCACTTATTGTTTTACAGCTAACTTGAGTTCTATAGGCGCCAGTGGGGGTAGAGGGTGTGGTAAATGAGTGAGAATAATAACCGTCACTCTCCGGCGATGAGGTCATTACGACTGCATCCCGAAACAAAGTGCCATCAGGATAACGGCTGGTGATCTTACAGGAAGCATCGGTAATTGGCACGTAGGAATCGTCATACAAAAACTCTCCTACAACACAACTAATCCCCGGACGACAGGTCAATAATCCAGAAGCAGCCCAGGCGCTTAAAGGACTCGCAAGGGCTGCCACTAGAATTATTAATGCCGATATAGCTGTTAAAGCAAACCGGGCATCCATAGAATTATGCCTCTTCGCTGGCTGCTTTTCGGAACTCTTTGATTGAGCTCCCCATCCCTCTTGCGAGTTCTGGTAGCTTCTTGCCACCAAAAAGAACCAATAAGACAACGCCAACCACGACTAACTCGGTTGTTCCAATGCCGTACATAATGAGATCACCTCCTTCGATAACCATTGTCTGTCTTATCTCAAATACAAGTCAACGATTCAGAAAAAGTGCATATTTTTGCATATTATTACATAATATTGCATATTGACTTTCTTAATAATTTGTCTCATTATATTTATTAGGACTATTAGATGGACGAATTCTATACCGTTAATCAAACCGCTTTAATCTTGAAAGTTCACCCTCTAACTATCCGCAGGTACTTAAAAGAGGCCAAACTCAGGGGTTATAAGGTTGCTGGGAATGTTCGGATCTCACAGGAGGATCTCCGGTCGTTCATGCAAAACTTCACCAGCTCTCCTAGAACTAACCGCCTGCCTATCACAAATCAAACCAAGTCATTTACTACTACTGACTCTCTATTTAGGATGAAAGCTCGGGGCTTAAGCATGAACAGGATTGAGCAATAAGACATTGTTATGGCTAACGTAACTCATAAAATTTTTATAGACTCCTCGGTGCTATTAGCCTTCGTGGACCGGGCTGACAATAACCATCAAAAAACCGTCCGGATTATGGATCACCTGGCCAAGAATAACTACCAGATGTTTTCCAGTGTTCAGGTGATTAGCGAGGTCTATGGAGCCTTGTCCCGGGAGGTAGGAGTGTCGATTGCTTTAGAGTTTGTGGACTCTATCCTCCAATCCGACATGGAGATACTGTTTCCACAACGGGCAGATCTGATCAGTTCCTATCGCATCCTCCGCAGTAACCGAGAGCGTCAGGTAACGCTACGAGAATCCTTAATGGCCTCTTTAATGCAAAAAAGAGGGGTTAACCAGATACTAACTTTCACTTATTGGCACAGTCTGTTTGGCACTCAAGTCAGCAACTTAACCACCTTTTCTTAACAAAAAATCCTCCAATGAGTTTTATTGTCAAATGAACGTCCTAGATGGTAATATATGCAAACATGAACAAAGCACTTGATTTCTTGAAGGAGGTTAGAGTAGAATTACAGTCTGTAGTTTGGCCGACAACGGAGCAAACTGTGAAGCTTACTGTAGTCGTGTTATTGGTGACGATTATCGTAAGCTTTTTTGTGTTTTTAATAGATTCAGCTTTAACCAAAGGACTAGAGCTGTTTTTTACACTTAAATGAACGACGACGATCAAAAACAAATACCTAACGACAGTGAACAACTGGAAAAGCCTGTGATTGAAGCGACTGAGTCGCAAGACAATGACTCTCCTGCTAGGTGGTATGTGGTCCATACTTATTCAGGCCATGAAAACAGAGTCTATCAAACTCTAAAACAACGTATCGAATCAGAACATTTGGAGGATAAAATATTAGAGGTGTTAGTCCCTACCCAAGATAAAATTGAGATTAGATCCGGCAAGAAAGAGACCGTTAAGGAAAAAATATTCCCGGGATATATCTTAGTAAAGATGATCTTAGATGATGACGCCTGGCTGGCGATCCGAACCACCCAAGGTGTCACCTCATTTGTGGGCATGGGTAATAAACCAACCCCTATCTCTGAACGTGAAGTTAAATCAATTATCTCCTTTATGGATCAAGGTGCCCAACCTACTTATAAAACCACCTACATGGAGGGTGATACGGTTAAAATTGTTGATGGACCGTTTGCTGAGTTTATCGGTAAAGTTGATACTGTTGATAAAGACCGGGGCAAGATTAGGGTACTAGTCTCCATCTTTGGACGTGAGACCCCAGTTGAGTTAGACTTTTTACAGGTCCAGAAGCTCTAAAGGAGATCAGCAATGCCTATCAAAAAGATAAAAACATTTATAAAACTAAACATCCCGGCCGGAGCTGCCACTGCTGCTCCCCCAGTTGGACCAGCTTTGGGTCAACACGGTTTACCTATCATGGATTTTGTTAAGGCATACAATGAGAGAACCAAGGAGAGGATCGGCAACATTTTACCGGTAGTTATCACCGTTTTTGATGATCGAACCTTCTCCTTTATTACCAAGGAGCCTCCGGTGGCGGAGATGATTAAAAAAGCTTTGGGAGTAGAAAAAGGCTCTGGCAAAGCCGGCAAGGAGTCTCCTGGGAGCCTAAATAAAGACGCCGTCAGAAAAATAGCTGAGGCTAAACTGCCTGATTTAAACACTAAAAATATCGAGGCTGCTATGAAGATCGTCGAAGGCACCGCCCGTTCCATGGGAGTAAAAATACAGTAATATGGGCAAATCAAAAGTTAAACCAGTAGAGGAAAAGGTAACTGCTCCAGCTAAGCCTGAAGCCATCGAGGAACCCCAGAAAACAGTCCAAAAACAAGGTAAAGCCAAGGTCAGATCCCAAAAATATCAGCAGGCCCTCGGTAAAGTTGATAGAAACATCAGTTATCCTTTGTCTGAGGCGCTAGATTTGGTCAAAAACAGCTCATATTGCCAATTCCCAGCTACTGTCGAGCTACACCTCAACACTCGTATTAAGGGTCTACGGGGATTGCTCACCCTTCCTTATTCCTCTGGTAAAAAATTAAACATCTTAGTTTTTGCTCCTGCTGGTGCTAAGCTTGAATCTAAAGAGGTAACTTTGGGAGACGGAGCAACAATTGAAGAGATCTTAAAGGGCAAAGCCAACTTTGATGTGATAGTTGCTCACCCCTCCTGGATGCCAAAACTAGCTACCTGTGCCAAAGTTTTAGGGCCTCGGGGAATAATGCCCAATCCTAAAAACGGGACAATCACTGAGCATCTAGAGAAGGCTATTGATGATTTACAAGCCGGGAAAATGGAGTATAAAACTGAGGCTAACGGAAAGGTCATCCATATGGGAATTGGTAAAGTTAGTCAACCCACAGAAGAGCTATCAGCTAACGTCAAAGCGCTCTACAGTGTTCTTGGTAAGTCCAAAGTTGCCAAAATTACTCTCTCACCTACCATGGGTCCAGGAGTCAAGGTAGATCTTAATAGTATCTAAACTACTTTCTTCTTAACTGCTTCCAAACTAAGTTCAGATCAAATTTAAGTAGATAAAGTGAGCCTAGCCCCAAGATTAGCATGAACAAAACTACACTTAAGTGAAACAAAACCGTGGCTGCCGAAGCTATACCGGTCTCCACCCCCAAAGCCCCACTGTAAACCAATAACCCTGAGGCCTCAGTTGATCCCACAAAGCCCGGGGCTGCTGGGAGCAGGAAAGTTAGAGCCATTAAAGCATTCCCCAAAACCGCCTTAATCAACCCGATGTCAAATTTAACCCCCAAAAACATCATCCACCAAAACATGCCATCCAAAATAAAAGCCAGCAACGAAAGTAGGGCTATTTTAATTAAAAACAGCGGTTGTAATTTAATAATATCAGCGCCATCTAATATAGTGGTTGTTACTGATACGAATACTCTCTTAATAGATTTAACTATTAAGAAATTACTCAAAAAATTAATGATTTTTAATACATTTTGTTTATTTCTTAATAAGATTAGCCCACCAACAGTGCTGATTAAAAATAAACCCACCGCCATCTTAATTACCGTAGAGGGTAACGAAGTTGGGATGAGAATTAACCCTAGTCCAATCAAGAAAAACACCGCCCAAAAATCTAAGAAGCGATCCAAAAACACCCAGATCACACTCTTCCCTAATGGTTGGTTAAACTGTGTGGATATATAAACCGCCTTGCTAACCTCCCCCGCCCTAATGGGGATCAGAAAAGATAGAAATTGACTTAAAGCCGTCAATAAGGTGGAATCTTTCAAAGGAAAATTAAATGAGGATAATAACAAGGTCAGCCTTAGTCCTCTTAAGATAGTTGAGCTAAAATAAAAACAGAAAGCGATCAGTATATAGACAGGATTTACCATAGAAAGGGTCTGAATTATCTCCTCTGGGTTCACAAACCTAGACCAAACATAAACAAGACCCAATCCAAGCAATGTATTTAAGGTGATTCTAAAGAGGGTTTTTCTGCTGAACATAACTTTATTATATGGTAATCTTAAATTGAATACACCATGTCTAACCTGCTTTTGTATCTGGATTATCATAAGAGAACCATTCTCTTTGTTGGGGGCTATGTAGTAGTCCTCATCAGTATCCCTTTAACTTTTATGCTGGTCCAAAGCAGTCAGATCTTTCGTTCACGGGCTTCTGAGGTTAAAACAAACATTAATACTTCTCAAAAAACCACCTCTGAGGTCCCTTCGTCTTCTCCTTTGGAGGACCTAAAGGCTCTAAGCGAGTCCCAAATCCCACAGCCAGGTGTTCAGTCAGCCACCAGTCCATCATCAGCGGTGTCTTTTGGACCAACTTTAAAATTTTTAATTAATATCGAAGGCAGAACAGCCAATAAACAAAGTACCTCAAAAGTATTCGTCGGAATCTCCTCCGGCGTCCCCACCACCAAACCAACTTATCTACTAACCTTTAGTGTCGAGGTACCCGCTTCAGGGATATTCTCTGATTTATCACTGGCGGGTCTTACTACCGGCTCTACCTATACAGCCTACATTAAAGGCCCGGGGCAGATTGATAAGGCGGTACCATTTACCATGAGCTCCACTGAGACGAATCTTAACAATGGGCAAGCTCTTATTCTCACTTCAGGGGATCTAAATGAAGATAATCAAGTCAGCGAGGTCGATCAAAACCTAGTCACCACGCTTTACTCTACCACCCCCAACTCCTCAAATTGGAATCCCAACGCCGATTTTAACGCCGATGGTATAGTTAATCAACTCGACGTCAATATTGTTAAAGCTAACCTGGGAAAAATTGGAGATTCAGGAATTTGGGTCTCTCCAGCCGGTGCTACTGGAGGATTTTGGATGTACTTCCCATCGGTAGATTAATCTAGCGCATAGACAAATCATCTGTTTAGATGTTATACTCTCACAGCTTGAGACAGTAAGTTATGTTCAGTTTATGTGAACGTAATAAATCTTACCGAGGCGATCAAATCTGAATTCTGTCAGATGGCACGCCTCGCGAAAGCGGGGTTTTTATATGCCTAAAACACGATTACAAAAAGAAGAAACAGTCCAAATCCTAGCTGATAAGCTCAAAAGAGCTAAGTCAGTAGTCTTTACTGACTATCAAGGGTTAACCATGAACCAGCTATCTCAACTAAGGAATCAATTAAGAGATCAGGGTGCTGAGTTTTCCGTAACTAAAAATTCCCTCTTAGATCTGGCCCTCAAAAATACATCCCTCCCTATCTCCATAGAACCAACTTCCGGTCCAACGGCTACTTTGTTTTCCTATGAAGACGAGATTACCCCCATTAAATCTCTGGTAAAAACTTTAAAAGACGCCTCCATCGGTAAAATTAAGACTGGGATCATTGATGGTGAGGTCTATGACGCATTATCCATCACCAGACTAGCTAATCTGCCCTCTAAGCTAGAGTTACAAGCAACGGTAGTTAGGTCTCTGGCCTCCCCACTTTACGGAATTGTCGGGGTTTTAAGTGCTAATATCAGAAATTTGCTTTATGCAGTAGATCAGATCCGAATTAAGAGAGGGGGTGAAGCGCAAGCATAATAATATGGCAGATGATACACAAGAAGAACAACCCGCTTCACAGGAAATTGAGGAAAAGCCTAAAAAAGAGGTTTCAGGCAGCTTAGAGAAGATCATCGAATCTATCGAGAAGCTTTCAGTATTAGAGTTAGCTGATTTAGTTAAAGCTTTGGAAGATAGGTTTGGGGTGACGGCTGCAGCTCCAACGGCTGTGGCTCCGGCTGCAGTAGGAGCTGAAGCTCCTGGTGAAGAACAGACCACTTTTAACGTTATTTTAACTAGCGGTGGTGCTAATAAAATATCCGTAATTAAAGCGGTTCGAGAGTTAGTCCCAACTTTAGGCCTCAAAGAGGCTAAGGATTTAGTGGAGGGAGCTCCTAAACCGGTATTAGAAGGAGTTAATAAGGAAACAGCCAATACGGCTAAAACCAGATTAACCACCGCCGGCGGAACTGTAGAGCTTCAGTAACTACTAGTTACTAGCTCAAACTAAAAAGGCCCCTTAAAAAAGGGCCTTTTTTGATGGCAGAGGTATTGACACCATTTGAAGGTCTGTGATATATATTGACCAACAATGCCTAACAAAGTTTCACTTGAAGATCTTCCCGATTTATTAACTGTTAAAGAGGTAGCTGAGGTTTTAAGGGTTTCTCCCTTAACTATCAAACGGTGGGGTAAAAGAGGCAAACTGCCCGCTATCAGAATTAACTCCCGGGGAGATAGAAGATATAAGAAAGAGGCTGTCTTGTGGTTATTAGGAATCACTCAAAAACCCCCCATCAATAACGCTTAAAAACTCTTACCTGATAAAGCGTGATTTTAGTACTAAAAAGATATACTTTACTAGGTTAAGTTGTCTTTTGATCCTCCAAGGTTGAATAATTAACCTAAACAGCCATTCTAACCCCAGTCTTCTTAAAAACCTAGGAGCCCGGGGCACCTCACCACTAATATAATCAAAGGCTCCACCCACTCCCATGGCTACCTTGATTGGTAACTGATCAAGATTGGCCACGATCCATTTTTCCTGTTTGATCATCCCAAAGGCTACAAACAAAATATCACATTTATTGATAGTTTTTGTAATATTTGAGGTAGTATATGATCCACTAACTATATTCAGACCCTGACTAGCATAAACCACCTTTAAACCAGGGTATTTTTTGATTAAGCACTCCTTGGTTTTTTTTGCTACCAAATCTCCTCCCCCAATTAGACCGATGCAAAAACCTAAGTCGCGACACAGCTTACAGAGCTCCTCCATTAAATCTGTTCCTGAGGTGGTATTTTTAATCTTCCCAGACAATTTTAGTCCAACTCCATCGGGGATAGCCATGTCTGCCTGATTTAAGATTTCTTTAAACTCAGTATCTACTTGAGCCACAACCAGAAATTCCGGGTTTGGGGTAACAATTACATATTGTTTGTTAGCCTTTGTAGTAGTCAGCCAAGTTTTCACCGTGGAAAGAGCCTCTTCCATAGAAACATCATCTATATCTACCCCCAAGACCTCTTTTTTCATACTGATATTATCTCAGATCTGAGGCCTCAAATGTCAACTCGAGTT
>Ga0155261_123_pt1 | contig 14691 bp, 13 predicted proteins | sample RifCSPhighO2_02_FD_106229 | JGI IMG/M metagenome (GOLD analysis project Ga0155261, IMG submission 106229) | Candidatus Daviesbacteria bacterium RIFCSPHIGHO2_02_FULL_41_14 | reverse complement strand
AGTTGGGGTTGGAGTTGCTGCTGTTGAAGTTCGATAGCGGATTATAACAATACCAGAACCCCCAGTACCTCCCCCAGTACCTCCATTCGCGATTGAGGGAGGTCCTGCACCTCCACCTCCACCTCCGGTATGAGCAGTTCCAGGAGCTCCATCTCCACCACCTCCTGCTCCACCTCCTCCAGAACCTCCTATTCCACCGTTGCCGAGATCGTAACGACCTCCACCTCCACCACCTGCATAAGTAATTAAGGAACCACTAATAGAAGATTCCCCTCCTGCCCCTCCGGCACCCCCATTTGACGTAGATGTACTGCTTCCTTTTACACCAGAACCTCCACCTCCAGCACCACCAGTACCACCACCAGTAACACCACCTCCATTATTTCCTTGGCCGGCAGTTCTTGTTCCACCAGTGCCGGCAGAAAACCCTCCACCTCCACCAGAGCCTCCATTGGTGCCATTTGGTGATGCTCCTGCTCCACCTCCTCCAGAACCTCCTATTCCACCGTTGCCGAGATCGTAACGACCTCCACCTCCACCACCTGCATAAGTAATTAAGGAACCACTAATAGAAGATTCCCCTCCTGCCCCTCCGGCACCCCCATTTGACGTAGATGTACTGCTTCCTTTTACACCAGAACCTCCACCTCCAGCACCACCAGTACCACCACCAGTAACACCACCTCCATTATTTCCTTGGCCGGCAGTTCTTGTTCCACCAGTGCCGGCAGAAAACCCTCCACCTCCACCAGAGCCTCCATTGGTGCCATTTGGTGATGCTGTAACTCCACCTCCACCACCTCCTCCAAAAGTTGAGGCCAGTGAACCAAAAGAAGAAGGGTTACCATTACCTCCAGTAGCTCCGGTCTCTGAAAAAACTCCACGCACACCACCTTCTCCAACTGTAATAGTGTATGCTTGTGCTGTAACTGTTGCCGTACCTGTTTTCATTCCACCACCTCCACCACCTCCTGCTCCACCTGCGTTATACAGCTTAGTACCTCCGGCACCACCACCAGCAACAACTAAATATTCAACACTCATAGCACCAGTCGGAGTAAATGTTCCACTACTGGTAAAAGTATGGATGGTATAACCACCGGTGTTGTTAATATCATTCCCGCCTGTGGCAGTATAAGTGGTTCCTGCTGGAGTTGGGGTAAAGGTAGGGTTAAGAGTGAAAGCTACAGCTTGAGCTGAGGAACGGCAGTATTGAATACTATTAGATAAAGTAGCACAAACAGTAAATAGACTACCTGAGGCTGAAGTAGCATCCGGCCCCTCTTTATAATCCACCTCACCTTGAAGGGGTTTTTTACCGCCTGAGAAGTCACCATCAGTTAAGGCTTGATAGGAAGCAGTACCTATATCATAGGAGACTTCATAAGCTTTGGCTACAGCATCAACTTGGGATTTTTTTAAGGTATCCTCAGAATTTTTTCTAATCCCGGTGTAGCTAACAATCCCCACTCCAGACAAAATAGAGATCACCGCCACCACAATCATTAACTCCACTAACGAGAAACCCTTAATAAATCTAGGCATTACATCCAACTTAACACAACTTAAGAAAATAGGAAATTATTGCTGATTGCCACGGCAATAAAAAGTACCGGCAGTTTTCTCTAAATTAGCACAAACCATCCAATAAGCGTTGGCACCCCCAGAGGGTACTGACGTAGTAACAGCTCCTAAAGCAATAGTACACGCACCAGGAGTCTGTGCAGAGGCACCTTCTCTAACGCAATACTTACAGACCCCCGGGCACTGACCATCAGTAGCCACGGTGGTATTTACTGGATCAACTGGAAACGCGCCTTCTGCAAAAAAGGATGTGGCCATCGCTTTGTATTGACCGGCTGTCGTTTTACCGTAATTTGCCTCCATAGCTGAAGATACAGCATCAATATCAGCTTTTCGTCTGGCATCCCGAGCGTCTTTTTGAATTCCGGAGAAAACGGTCACACCAACCACTGATAAAACAGCGATGATGGCTATCACAATCATCAACTCAACAAGGGTAAAACCTGAGGACTTTATTTTGGGCAGTTTCATCTCTTCTTTAAGATTGTCACAATCCTTAATCGCTGTCAATACCCGTCTTAGACCCCTAGGTATTTGAGGTAAAAATTCATAATTTGCTCTCCCCAAAGCAAAACTAATAGTGCCCCTAGACTTAAAAATGGCCCAAATGGTACTGTTTGACCTAATTTTTTCTTGCCGATAATAATCATCAAGATGGAAGTTACTGCCCCAAATAAAAATGCCAAAAACAAACCGACCATGATCTTAGGAAAACTCAAAACTAACCCTAAAAATAACACAAATTTAACATCACCCCAACCCATACCCCGACCTTTGGTAATTAAAATCAGCAGGATAAAAAATACTGCTGCCCCTAAACCGCTAAGCAGGGCCCAAAAAGCCCCTTCCCAGATATATAAAATATGGTTAGTCAGATAATTGGAGTTGGGGGGCATTAAAAAGGTGCCAATCGGTAAAGCGGATATTCTTCTATAAAACTCCCAGGAACTCAAAGCTGAAGTTGTCAGCCAGTAAATTACTGAAATTAAAACAGCCGGGTAGGTGATTTTGTCATAAATATAGCCCGTTTTAAGATCCACCAAAAATACTACTGCCAGAATTACCAAAACAAACATCTTAAACAAAATCCCCAACACCCACAACAGATTGTCAACACCCGGTGTTGCCAAGCCTGATAGAGGCAGGGATTGGTAAAGTAGTAACGCCACCAAAGCCCCCATTATAATCTCCACCAAAAAAGACTCCTTTCCAATTTTTTGATTACATTTTCTACACTTGCCCTTTAAAATAAAGTAGGAGAATACCGGCACCAGGTCATACCACTGAATTGCTTTTTTACAGCTTTCACAAACAGACCTTCCCTTCAGTGATTTTTTATGAATCAGCCTATATGACGTTGCTGCCACAAAGCTTCCCAAAACTGCTCCAATAATAAAACCTATTAAAACTTGAGTTATCATATTAATTAATTAATTAAAGTTAAGTTGGTGCCCACCTCATATTGATTATCATTATCTCCACCATCATTTTTCATCTTACTCTGGTGCATATCAGATTCTAGTGTGGCATTAATCTCCCAACCAACGCTATCAGACTCAAATGAGTAGTTGAATTTATCAGTATTAACAGGATCAACCGGTAAAATTGGTAAATAATTACTTTTTTGGGCTGTCAGATCAACCTTGACCCAACCATCACCGTTTGATTTACGGTAGCCATCAATCACCATATTTGACTGACCCTGACAATCACTCTGACCATTACAAAGAGGTTTTGACATATTAATGGCCTGGGTTAAAATTGCTAAATCAGCCAGACGCAAGGAATCATTCTCCCTAGCTCGAAGCTCCAAAGGATTTAGTAGGTACCACCCAGCAACTCCCAAAGCTATCAGCAGTCCCATTAGAGCAACCAGTTCAATAAGTACTAAGCCTTTTGACATGAATTATTTGATATTAGTGGTTAATTGATAAATTGGCAAGATGATGGAGACAACCAAAAAGGCTACACCTAGCCCTAAGATTAATAAAATGACTGGCTCAATAATAGTAGTTATATTTTTTAAAGACTCATCAGCTTCTGATTCAAAGTAATCTGCCAACTTAAACAATACCTCATCTAATTTTCCGGTCTCCTCACCGGTTTTGATCATCTGGCCTACCAATTTAGGAAAAACATTGGTGTTTAACAGCTGAGCAGATAAGGTCAAACCTCTTTCCACGCCTTTATAGGCAGAATCTAAAACAGCTTTATAAACCAAGTTTCCAGTTACATCTGCAACAATTTTAATTGATTCCAGAATTGATACCCCCGACCCAACTAACAGGGCAAAGGTCCGGGTGAAATTAGTTAAAATCACCAAATTAATAATCTTATTGACGACCGGCATCTTCAGCATTAATTTATCAAAGACAAATCTGCCTTCAGGAGTTGAGATATATCTTTTACTGGCAACGGTTACCCCAATGATGATGATTAAAAATAGCCACCAATAACTGAGCAACACCCCGGTCACAGAGAGCATAATCTTGGTTGGTAAGGGTAGTTCAATACTGGATTCACTATACAATCCAGTTAATTTAGGAACTACAAAAAATACCATCACCAGAGCTACCCCAATCATCATACAAACTACCACGATTGGATAAATCATGGCACCACCAATGCGGCTCTTAAAAATCCGTTCTTTTTCCAAGTTAGTTGCTAACTCCAACAAAATTGTATCTAACTTTCCTGATATCTGGCCAGCCCGAACCAATTTGGCATAGATATTTGGAAAAACATCTGGAAATTTTTCTAAGGCTGTAGCAAAATCCATGCCACCCTTAATATCTGCTGAGATACTAGAGAGTATCTTTTTAAAACGGGGATTGGGCTCTTGGTCAGCTAAGATATCCAGGGCCTCAGACAAGATTAGGCCTGAGGAGACCATGGTGGCCAACTGACGGGTCGTCACCACCACCTCAGCAAATGAGACCTTATTAAAAAGCTGGTCAAGATATTTTTCCTGAAACTCGTTGCGGGTGGTTAAGGAGATTATAATTAATTTCTTACCACGTAATATCCTGGCTGCTTGAAACTCATCTCGAGCCTCAATCTCACCTTTGTGAGCTATACCAGTTATGTCTTTGGTAAGATAGGTGAATATCGGCATAGTTTACCTACCTATCAACTTAGCCAACAGGTCGGGTCTAAAAGAATAGTCTCTGGCTGATTCATAGCTTATTTTGCCCTGTTGGATCAATTGAGCTAGTGATGATTCCAAAGTTACCATGCCCAGTTCACCTGAGGTTTGGATCAAATTATCAATAAGATGGGTTTTGGCGCTTCTGATTAGCTCCGCCAGTGCTGGAGTTTTGAGCAACAACTCTGCAGCCATCACCCGACCCGGACTAATAGTTGGCACTAATCTTTGGGAGATGATTGCCTCCAAAACTCCCCCCAGTTGTAATCTAACCTGACCTTGTTGTGTCTGGGGAAAGACATCAATAATCCGGTCGATTGATTGGGCAGCCGAATTGGTGTGCAAAGTTGCAAAGACCAAATGTCCGGTCTCAGCGATAGTTATGGTGGTAGCAATAGTCTCCAGATCTCTCATCTCACCAACCAACACCACATCCGGATCTTCCCGCAGAGCAGATTTTAAGGCTGCGGACCATGATTTCGTATCAACAAACATCTCTCTTTGGGAAACCACCGCCCGACCGAGGGGATATATATACTCAATCGGATCTTCAATAGTGATAATGTGGGACTGTTTAGTATTATTTATCTGATTAATGAAGGCAGCCAGAGTGGTTGATTTTCCATGTCCAGTGGGCCCTACTACCAGCACCAACCCTTGACGGATCTCTCCCAATTTTAAAGCTGCCGGAGGCAGTCCTAACTTATCTAACAAAGGGATTTTTAAGGGGATCATTCTAAAGGCTAAACTTAAACCTCCTTGTTGTTTATAAATATTAGCTCTAAAGCGGGCTCTTTTTTGATGGGTAAACCCAAAGTCCAATTCAAAGGTTGATGTAAACTGTGACTTTTGAATTGGTGTTAAGAGATTTTCAATAATCCCCAAGAGCTCATTATTATTACTTGCTGTCAACCCTGTTACAGGAATAAGCTCACCGTTTATTCTGATGGTAGGTGGATAACCCACCACAAGGTGTAAATCTGAGGCATTGCGGTCAATCACCAGATCAAGTAGTTGGTCCAAATTCATCTTTAGTCCTCAGCCACCCTTAACACTTCCTCCAGGGTGGTAATTCCTTCAATAACTTTTAAGTATCCATCCTGTTTGAGGGTAATCATCCCTTCTGTAACAGCCATTTTTTCTACATCAGCAGCTGAGGATTTACTTAATACCAACTTCATTATTCCCGGAGAAAGAACCAAGACTTCATATATCCCTACTCGTCCAGAATATCCTGTGTTCCCACATTCATTACATCCCGCACCTTTAAACAAAGTAACGGGTTTTCCAGTTGGAAGCAAAGAACCAAGTATGGCTTGAATATTGGAAGCTACCTCCGTTGGTGGAGTGATCGGAGTTCGACAGTGCTGACAAATTTTTCGCAAGATTCTTTGCCCAACCACTGCATTAATTGACGAGGCTAATAAAAATGGTTCAACTCCCATGTCCAATAAACGGGGCAAGGCACCGGAGGCAGTGGTAGTGTGCAGGGTAGAAAAGACCTCATGTCCCGTTAGGGCTGCTTGAATGGCTAAGTCCGCAGTCTCGGCATCCCGAATCTCTCCAACCAACATAATATTGGGGTCTTGACGCAAAAACGACCTCAGGGCATTAGCAAAGGTTAAGCCGATCGCTGCGTTCACCTGGACCTGATTAGCACCCGGTATTTGATACTCAACCGGATCCTCAATCGTTAAAATGTTTACCTTGGTGGAAGATATCTTGGTCAGGATCGAATAGAGGGTGGTTGTTTTTCCAGATCCAGTAGGACCACAGACTAAAATTATTCCGTGCGGGCGGAGAATTTGGGCTTGAAGATTTTTCAAAGAGATACCCCTTAATCCTAAATCCTGCAGAGTTGGGGGCTGGGTAGACTTGGGCAACAACCTCATGACGATCTTCTCTCCATAAATCGTGGGGATCGTTGAGATACGAAGATCATAAACAGACTTTCCTGAGGTATAACTAAACCTGCCATCTTGAGGTAGTCTTTTTTCCTCAATCTTTAAAGAGGACATGATTTTCATCCGTGAGATTAAGGATTCGTGAACCCCCCGGGGCAAAATTACCTTTTCATGCAGAATCCCGTCTATCCTATACCGCACCCTGGTTCTATCATCTTCTGGCTCAATATGAATATCAGAAGCCTTAGATTTAACAGCATACTCTAAAAGCTGGGCAGCGATATTGGCCACCGGAGCCTCTCTGATAACCTCAGCCTTATCCTCAATCTCCTGTTCCGTATTTTGTAGGGCTGAAACTTCCTTTAACGCCGAGGATACTTCGGAGCTCAGAGTTTGGGTATATTGCTCACTAATCGCTTTTTCTATCTCCTCTGGTAAAGCCAAATAAGGCTTGATGGTAAGATTATTACGTTTCTCCAAAAACTGAATCACCTGTAAATCTAGCGGGTCAACCATCGCCAAAAATAGCTGATTGCCTTTTTTATCGAAGGGAAGGACATGGTATCTTTTGGCCACATTCTCCGGAACTGTGTTTAAAACATCCACCGGTATGGCTTTGTTTTCCAGTTTTATAAAAGGCACCCCTAAAACTTGAGATTTAGCAGTAAACAACTTGGCCAAAGGAACTAAATTACTCTTAACTAACAAAGTTTCTGTGGGTAGGTTGGTGGTAATAGATTGTTGTTTTAAGGCTAATACCTGATCTTGGGTCAGTAAACCTTGGGTTAATAAGATATCCTCAATTCCAAACTGGACAGTTGTTGGCATATAAACTAAGATACCTGCAAGGTACCTAACTAAATTATGTATTCTTTTAGATTAAAGGTCAATGAGATTTTGAGGACATGGCTCTACGCTTAGACAAACAACACCCGGTGTTGCCAAAGTTATTCCAAAGACAGATGTTTGAGTCGAGATAAAGTTCTTTGATAATCAGCCTGGTCTAGCGTAAACTTTTTAAAGGATTCCAAGGAAGGAAAGTGGTTCTTTAATAAATCTGTACTCAAATATTTTTCTTCTCTCAATCCTAAGTAGTCCATCCAGGAAGACCAAGCATAGCGATCAAGATCAATAACATCCTTTACTAGATAGGTGGTTAGTGGGTTTAGATGAATATACCGAGCTAGGTGTAAAAGCTGCTCATCTGATTCAACCCTAATCACCTTAAATCTAGCCTGAAAAACAGCCCCATTTCTATCAGACTTGGTATTATAGTATTTAGCATAACTATCCTGGAACTTCCTCATAAAGTTAGTTATACCTTTTATCTTAATCTCTTTTAGTAGAAAATGGATGTGATTGGGCATTAAACAAAATGATATGATTTCTATGTTCTTGTCTAAATTATTCCTCATTTGTTCATAAAGATTCTTTTTTTGATCAACAGATAAACGATTATACTTGGAGAAACTCATGGGAGTTTTTTCATAGCTGTAGAAGGAAAATACTTCTAGGGCTCTCTTATAATCATTTTTTACCTCAAAGATGGGAATCTTGGCAACGCTGCGATTAAAAACATGGTAGATCTCTCCTGGAACAATAACTTGCTGGCGATAAGGCATACTCTTAAAATATTATAAGTTACCCAATGTGTCAAGCTAGTCAACACCCGGTGTTGCCAAATTAAGATCAGCTATAATCTTGTTATGATTCCTTGGATTATCATTGACTCAGACATAACAAAAAGAACTGAGCAGATATTAAAGATTCTGGAAGATCAGGGTTTAAAACAAAATCATCCTAATATGTTTTGGGTGGGGAAGGGAGAGAAGTTGGGAATCGAACAAGCTAAAAAAGTAATTGACCATTTAAACTTACGTCCCTATCAAAGTGGAGGACAAGCAGTGGTCATCATTGAGGCTGATAACTTAACTCCGGAGGCTCAAAATTCCCTCTTAAAAACCCTCGAGGAGCCACCGATTGATGCAATTATCCTTTTTGGGGGCGCGTCTGAAGATAATTTCTTACCCACTGTTTTATCAAGATGCCAGGTAATTAATTCACAATTTAAAATTCACAATTTAAAATTGGAGGATAAAGAAGGGATTGAGAAACTTATTGGCTCATCTATTGAACAAAGATTTCAATTTGTGGAGAAGTTAGAAGATAAACAAAAGTTGTTGGATAGGATAACAATATATTACCAGGAAAAACTCAGGAACAATCCTGCAAAATCACAGGTGTCTTTCTTAGAAGATTTAATTCAGGCTCATCGCTGGGCCAAACAAAATGTTAACTTGCGTGCCATTCTAGAATATATTATGTTAAGAGCAGTAAAATAATATGGATGGTAATTCAAGCCCAGAATCAAATAATGAAACGTTAGTAGCAAGGGCTAGGCGCTTAGCCCAAGAGTCAGCTAATAAAGCTGAGGCGGAAAAGAGACAAAATAGGGCCTTGTATGGGGCAAGTGGCACCACTAAGAAGCAGGATGAACCAGTAGTAAATCCAGCCTATGAGAGACCAAATTACCCTCCTAGTAAGATGCAACTAACCGGGATACATGAACATCATGGATCAGCACAACCCATAATTAAAGCCAAACGTGCAGTTATCAATAGCGACCCGAATAGTGTAGTTTATATCGGAGGAGACCAAGCAGAGCCTGCAAATGTATTTGCTTTAAAGCGAATAAAAAAGGTCCGTTAGAATTTTTTCACCCATTTTAGATTGCTACGACAATCTAATCAAAATAGTCTCGCTTGCAATCTGGAAATTAAACTGCTACACTGACAGCCACTATGCCACTGCAAAGATTACCTAGAAAACCAGAAGAATACTCAGCCCGAGAGATCCAAGTTTTGGAAGGGTTAGAGCCAGTCAGAAAAAGACCAGGGATGTATATTGGCTCTACCGACGAGAGGGGATTGTGGATCATGATTAAAGAGATCATCGATAACTCGGTGGATGAGGCGATGGCCAGCAGGTGTTCTAATATTTGGATCGAACTCCACAAAGACAATTTCATTACCGTCTCAGATGATGGATTTGGAATTCCTTACGACATCCACCCTAAGGTTGGCAAAAGCGCCCTGGAAGTAGCCATGACCGTTTTACACGCTGGAGGGAAATTTGGTGAAGGTGCTTACAAGGTCTCCGGAGGGTTACACGGAGTTGGAGCCTCTGCCGTAAATGCTCTATCTCAATATATGCGGGTTGAGACCAGGCGTAATAACAAAACTTTCTTTCAAGATTACTCCAAGGGCACCCCTAAACATGACGTCAGAGAGATTAAAAAAGGTGATGAGGCTACAGAATATAATTACCACTATGTTTGGGGTACTAAATCCGGAGTCCGGACTACCTTTAAGGCTGATCCAGAGATTATGCAGACAATTGAACCTAATATGGAGATCGTTTTAAAACAGGTTAAGAATCGGGCCTATTTAGTCGCCGGATTATACTTCCATATTTACGACGGAGTTAAAGATCGCGAGTTTCACTATTACTTTGACTCGGGACTTGTCGCCTTAATTAAACACATGAATAAATCAAAGGGATCAGTACACAACCCAATTTATATCCACCGCAAACTTGAAGAAATTGATGTGGAAGTAGCCATTCAATACTCAGATGGGTTTAACCCAACCCTAGAAAGCTACGCTAATGTCCAGGCGACCAATGATGGTGGAACACACGTTACCGGGTTTAAAACTGCCCTGACCCGTGCCATCAACGACTACGCCCGAAAACAAGGATATTTGAAAGAGAAAGATGATAATCTGACCGGGGAAGATACTTTAGAGGGAATTACTGCTGCGATAGCCATTAAGATGGACTCCGAACGGCTTCAATTTGAGTCCCAAACCAAAGACAAGCTCGGCAACGCTGAAGCAACCCCAATTGTTTCTCAGGTTGTTAAAGAGGGCTTAGATGTTTTTTTTGAGGAAAATCCAGCAGACGGCAGGCGGATAATTGAGAAAGTTATAATTGCTGCCAGAGCCAGACTAGCTGCCCGGGCAGCCAAAGATGCTGTTTTAAGGAAGGGTGCTTTTGAGGGTGGTGCTCTGCCCGGAAAACTGGCCGATTGCCAGGAAAGGGATCCGGCAGTATCTGAGCTGTACATTGTTGAAGGGGATTCAGCCGGAGGATCAGCGAAACAAGGTCGGGATAGAAAATTCCAAGCTATATTACCACTGCGGGGTAAAATCCTAAATACCGAAAGAGCTAGATTAGATAAAGTGTTAGAGTTTGAGGAGATTAAATCATTGGTAATTGCCTTAGGAACAGGGATCGGAGATTCAATTGATTACAACAAAGCCCGCTATCACCGGGTAGTATTAATGACTGATGCTGACGTTGATGGAGCACATATCAGAACTTTACTTTTAACCTTTTTCTACAGATATCTGCCAGAGATGATTACCAGAGGATATATTTATATTGCTCAACCTCCTCTGTTTAAAGTTGCTAAGGGTAAAGATATCCAATACGCCTACTCTGATCTCCAAAGAGATCAATTAATTGAACAACTAGGTAAAGGTAAGATTCAAAAGGTTGATCTTGACGATAAGGCCATGGTTGGTGAGGCAGTCACTATCAAAGCCCCTGGGGGGGTGATTATTCAAAGATATAAGGGTTTGGGGGAGATGAACCCAGAACAGCTTTGGGAAACCACTATGGATCCTCAAAATAGAGTTTTGAAACAAGTCAGTATTAATGATGTGGTAGAAGCTGATGAGGTATTTACCATGTTAATGGGTGACGAAGTGGCACCGAGAAAAAGATTTATCCAAACCAACGCTAAGCAGGCTATCTTGGATATTTAGATATGTACGAGCACGCTGAACTAACATACGAAGAGATTCAAGAAGCCTATCGCATTAATCGCCATGTAATATCCCTAGGTTTTAGGGATTCTATGCTAAGAATTGAAGGCGTAGACCGTGGCTATGTATATGTAGGAGGTTTAAGGCTACCGATAGGATCAGGAGCGATTGAACACCTTATCGCTGGAAATATGATTTTGGTTGAATCAACCCAGGAAGGTGGATTATCGCAAGATCCCTCAACAGTCCAATCCATTCGTCCCGTACTTTCTCCTAAAGAATTTGGACCAAACTGTTGCAATACAATTAGGTAAACGATGGATAAAAAGATTCATTTTATGGGAATTGGGGGTAGCGGTACCTCAGCAATCGCTGCCATCTCTCAAGCTTTTGGATACGAAGTAAGTGGTTGTGACCTTAACCCTCACACTGAATTTACAACTTCTTTTGACCAATCCAAATTAACGGGACACTCCCCAGAACACGTCCGTGAAATTGATATCTTATGTTACTCCCCAGCAATCATCTCACTAGATCCTAATAATTTAGAGATTAAATCTGCCAAAGCTTTGGGTAAAGAGGTATTAACCTGGCAGGAATTCATGGGTAAATATCTCCAGGTAGGTAAAACTGTCATTGCTGTTTGTGGTACTCATGGTAAATCCACCACTACCGCTATGATTGGCATTTTACTGGAAGAGGCCGGATTGGATCCTACTGTGGAACTTGGAGCAATAGTTAATAAATGGGGTAAAAATTACCGGGCGGGCAAGGGAAGTTATTTTGTAACCGAGGCAGATGAATATAATAACAACTTCTTATCTACCAAACCAAATATATCAGTAATCACCAATGTCGAGATGGATCACCCAGAATACTTTAAAGACATCCAAGCGGTTGAGAACAGCTTTTCACAATTTATCTCCCAAACACAGAACAATATCATCGCCAACTTAGCTGATCGGGGAGTCAGGGAGGTTTTGGTAAGTGTAAAAACCGATACGGTCTTGGATTATTCAACGTCATTAATTGATTTTCCCTTAAAAACCCCGGGCGAATTTAATATTTATAATGCCTCTGCAGCTTACCAAGTGGGCAAGATCTTAGGTATACCTGAGGACAAAATTAAAACATCTTTAGCAAACTTCCAGGGACTTTCAAGAAGGTTTGAATATTTAGGTGATAAGGGGGGGGCTAAAATTTACACAGATTTTGCCCACCATCCAACTGAACTTTTGGCAACAATGAATACAGCACGTAACCAATACCCACATAATAAAATCTGGATGATCTTTCAACCGCATATGTTTTCCAGAACCCATTACCTTTTCAATCATTTCCTAGACACCTTCAAAAAAATTCCCGTGGACGAAATTATATTAATGGATATCTACCCTTCACGCGAGATGGATACTGGTTTAGTCAACTCTAAACAATTAGTGGACGCCTTAGCCAAACACAACGTTGTATATCTTTCCTCTAAGGATGGGCTGATACAAAAATTAAACGCTGAAGTTAAGCCAAACGATATTATTTTTTTTGTGGGAGCTGGAGATATAGATGCTACCGCCAGAGAATATGTTAAATTTCATTAGGAAAATTTTTGGGAGAAGGTACTGCTTCTTAAATATAATTGAAGTCTCAAAAATAGATCTGACTAAAAACTACCAATACCTAAGATACTTAAATAAAAACTTGCAAATTGCCCCTGTTTTAAAAAGTAATGCCTATGGACATGGACTGCTACAGGTTGCCAAAGTTGTAGCAGAATTTAACCCACCATTTATCTGTGTAGACAGTTTACATGAGGCCTATCATCTATATAAAAATAATATCAAAACTCCTATTTTAATAATGGGATATATTGATCCTGATAACTTAAGTGTTAAAAAACTACCTTTTTCTTATGCTGTTTATTCATTGGATTACTTAGAAAAAATTCATAGATACCAACCTCAAGCCGAGATACATCTTAAAATTGATAGCGGGATGCACCGGATGGGAATTTATATTGACGAGCTAAATATGTTTCTAGAGGAAGCTAGGAAACTGCCAGGATTAAAAGTTGCAGGATTGATGTCACACTTGGCAACAATTAACGACCCTTTATTTTCTATGCAACTTAAAAATTTTCAAAGCGCTAAAGAAATCGTGGAGAAATTTGGATTTAAACCATCGATGATACATCTCGGGGCCTCAGAGGCAATTTTAAATTCCAGTATTAGAAATGAGGTTTCCAAAGTTTCCAACATTGTCAGGGTGGGTAAGGCCCTTTATGGATACTCATTAACAATTAGCGACTCACCCTTGAAGCCAGTTTTAACTTTAAAAACTAAAATAGCCCAGATTAAAAAACTGAAAAAAGGTGACAGCGTGGGATATGATGGAACTTTTAGCGCTAAGAAAAACATGGTGATAGCGGTTTTGCCGATCGGTTATTTTGATGGAATAGATAGGAGATTATCTAACAAGGGATCTGTGACAATTAATGGAGTGCGTTGTAAAATTATCGGTAGAGTGAGTATGAACGTTACTGTCGTGGATATTAGCAAAGTTGACCAACCATCTGTTGGACAGGAGGTAATTGTTTATGCGAATAATCCCAAATGCCAAAACTCAATTTTAAACACAGCTATTCTTTGTGATACTATTCCTCATGAAATACTTGTTCATTTGGCAGAGTCTACAACTAGGGTAATTGTTTAATGAATTATTTAGAAAAAGCTAAAAAATTATACGGTGGCAAAAAAATTCTCATTCTCGGGTTAGGTCTCAATCAAGGTGGAGTTGGAGCAGCTAAGTTTTTTGCTAGTGCCGGCAGCCAAGTTAAAATTACTGATTTAAAAAATACTCAGTTGTTACAAAACTCACTGGATGAGTTACAAGAGTTTAGGGAAATTACCTATACCCTAGGCGAACACAAAAAAGAAGACATTGATTGGGCCGAGATAATTTTTAGAAACCCAGCTGTAAAACCTAACAATGAATTTCTTAAATATGCCTTAGAGAAGAATAAGCCTGTTATTATGGATCTGCATATCTTTTTTGAGTTTATCTCACCCAAACAATTAATTGCAGTAACTGGTACAAAAGGTAAGTCTACCACTGCTTCCTTAATATACGAGGTTTTGAAAGATAACATTGATGTTGTGCTGGCGGGAAATATCGGCAAAAGTATGTTGAGTTTGTTACCATCAATCGATAGCAAAACATTAATCATCCTTGAACT
>Ga0155261_114_pt2 | contig 22487 bp, 20 predicted proteins | sample RifCSPhighO2_02_FD_106229 | JGI IMG/M metagenome (GOLD analysis project Ga0155261, IMG submission 106229) | Candidatus Daviesbacteria bacterium RIFCSPHIGHO2_02_FULL_41_14 | reverse complement strand
TATGGATAAAGATGAAGACTTCACTGTAGATTTCTTGAATCCTGAAGATAGGCCAAGAATTTAACAGGGAGATGGGAATCGAACTAAATTGAGGGTGAAATTTATGATTTTACTGACTGGGATACGGGGCACCACCACTTTTTCTGAAATTTTGAGGCTGAGATTGAACACTGCCCCGTCTGGAGCGGGTGAGGGGAGTCGGACCCCTTACGTTCACTTTGGAAAAGTGACATTCTACCGGTGAATTACACCCGCACGTTTGAAAAGACATTAAGAATTATACTTGATTATCTTAATTCAGCCAAGACTATTAATCTTTTGAGATACAGACCTGGTGGGACACAGGTCATCAAAGTTAGATACCTACCTGTTTGATCAGGAGGATTTATGACACTCACATCTTTGGGGTCAACCACCTTTAAATTAACCACTCTATACTCAAACACCTGACCTCCAGCTTCAACTAAAATCTGGTCATCTTCTTTAACTTGGGGAAGGTTGGCAAATATTGCTTTAAAATTATTAGCTCTATAAAGGGAGGCTAGGGAAGAGTGGCCGGTGATAAAAACGTTGCCTTTTTCCCCCGGTAAAGCTACTCCTGGAAGATGAGCCAGGTTGTTTTCAAAATCATTAGTCTCTACCACTACCCTAACTTTTTGTAACTTAATAGAGGGCACTGTTAGGTTAAACTCAGCATAGGGAAGGGCCGTAGAACGTTTATTACCAGAAATAATTGCCGGAAAATTTCCGCTGTTTTTAATGGAAACTCCTAATATCGGAGTGTTGATTGGAGCAGCACTTGCCAAAGGTTTATTTTGATTATTCAAACCAATCTCCCAGAGTTTATAAGAGATTAAAGGCATTATTACTTGGATCAATAAGAATATCCCCAGCCCAAAAAGTCCCAAAAAAAACACCCTTTTCTTCATCTAAACTACTATACTTTTAAGATATTGGTAAGTAAAGTTTTTGCTTACAGAGTCTCTGAATTAGCAACCAAGCCTACATGGGTTCTTATCTCATTAATCTCTGAATTTTGTTTTTCCTCTAATAATGAGAGTTTATCCCAAATAGCTTTAGTGGTATCTTGAAGATCGATAACGTCAGCAGTTAAGGCATCCAACTTTTGAGTATGTTGCTCCAAGATTCCAGTATGTTGTGCTAGTATTCCAGTATGTTGCTCCAGAGTCTCTTTGATCGGCTCTAGTTCACTCTGAATAATACCGCGGATACTTTCTAGGTCTTCATTAGTCATATCCTCTATACTAGAGAGGTCAATGAAAATATTCAAGATGATAAACTATATTAAAGTATACAGGTACCCCTAATAAATCAGAATTGGAACCAAATCTATGCTTCATTAAGACAGTGGGGCGGATTACTTAATCCAAAGCTTGGGTATGCCTATTCCTAACTACCATTAGAGATTAAAACTATGAGTAATCTATTCTGGCAGAGTTTTTGCGATTTTTCCTGCTCTACCCAATGTGTTTATTATTAAAGCTCTATCATATTGAGGTCCATAGAATAATGAAAATCGGTATTTGCTGTTTCCCTTAAATCGATTCTCAAAATATTTGAAACAATTCACCGTAGTACTTGAAACGAGGAATTGTAATCCAAATTGAAGTAAAGTTGGGATGTGAGGGGATCTATGTACAAGGAATATACTGTATGGATCTAAATCTGCGCTACTTAAACCTATATATGCCCAAAATAAAGCTGCTCCTATCCATTCCCTTTTGTTTAATCCTAAAAGCAAATGGTTAGTGCCTTCTTTAATTAAGCATTGCTTAATTGATTGATCAAGAATATTTGACCAAGGATCAGGAGAGCGTAATCCTTTAGTAATAGTTTGATCTTCTTGAATCTGACTAGTAACCTCGTCGATATTTAAAGAAACCTTTGCATTAGTTTGTCTTAAAGTAAAATCTCGATCCTCGATCTCATTATCTAGCTGATCAGCATCTGATGAATAAGTTTTAACTTCTGTTTTTAACCCTATTTTCCCAGCAATAGCACTTCCTTGTTCAGTCATCCCAACAACTACTGGTAGGAAACCTGATGTACCTTGGTTCACTGACTCAACTCTTAAATGGTCAATTCCAGCTATATCACAGAGCCAAATTATTCTATCAACGTTTATACCCAATTGATGAGCTGGGATAAAGGGTGGTAATTTTAAAGATACCCTTAACCTTTCTGAATTAATTTGATCAATAGGCACAAAATTATTTTTAACTTCTGGCATTGAAGAATTATAATAAAGTAATATGGCGAAGTCAAACTATAAGCTTATTAGTACCCCCAGAGGGATTAACACTACTCTTCGACTTCGCTCAGAGATGTTGTAATTTCTTTCAGAAATTATGTAAACCCCCAAGGTGGGTTCTCATCAACCTTAGGACAGAAACAAAAAAGCCCCGGACAAGCCGAGGACTTTTGTTGTTTGTACCCCCAGAGGGATTCGAACCCCCGGCCTTATCGTTAGAACCGATCTGCTCTATCCACTGAGCTATGGGGGCATTAGTTGCCCATGTGAATTATACCTGAATTGTAGAGTTGGTTCCACCTTTTGGATCAGTAAAACCCCAAAGTTCGTATTTAGACCTCTAATAAGTTATAATACTCATTCATATGAATCGCGGAGATTTTAAATGAACATTAGGAATGTTGCAATTATTGCTCACGTTGATCATGGTAAAACTACCTTAGTGGATGCTTTACTTCGCCAAACCCAAACTAAGCTGGGAAAAGAGCTAGTTGGCACAGATCTTATTATGGATAGCAATGAGTTGGAAAAAGAAAGAGGAATTACCATTTTTTCCAAAAACGCCTCTGTTAATTATAAGGGTACCAAGATAAATATTGTAGATACCCCGGGACACGCTGATTTTGGTGGAGAGGTGGAGAGAGTTTTAAAGATGGTGGATGGCTGTCTGTTACTGATAGATGCAAAAGAAGGGCCAATGCCCCAAACCAGATTTGTTCTAAAAACCGCCCTGAAGATGGGTCACAAAATTATTGTGGTGATAAATAAGATTGATAAAGCTGATGCCAGAATTGATTACGTTATTAACAAAACATTTGACTTGTTCCTAGAGTTGGGTGCTGAGGAAGAAACAGCGTATTTCCCAATAGTTTATGCCTCAGGTAAACAAGGTTTGGCTGGTTTAGAGCCAAATCTGGAAGTCATGACTGATATCACACCTATTTTTGAAGCTATCATGGAACATATCCCAGCTCCAATAGGGGAACCGCAAAAACCATTACAGATGTTGGTTACTACCATCTCTGGAGACAATTATAAGGGTAGGATCGCTACCTGTAGAATTTATAACGGTCAGGTTAAGGCTAACCAGGATATTATTAGAATTAACCGGGATGGAGAAAAAAATAAATACCGCTTAACCTCGTTAATGACATTTGAAGGGCTAGGGAGAGTTGATGCGATAGAAGCCTTGGCTGGTGATATTGTGGCTTTATCGGGTATCTCTGACATCACTATCGGTGAAACAATTACTGATTCTATGGACACTGAGCCCTTACCGCTTCTTTCCATTGAGGAACCTACCGTCAGAATGACCTTCTCTGTAAACACCTCCCCCTTTGCTGGAAAAGAAGGTGAGTTTAAAACCTCCCGACAGATCAGAGAGAGGTTATACAAAGCCTTGGAGACCGATGTAGCCTTAAGGGTAGAGGATAATGATTCAGGGGGCTGGGTAGCCTCAGGTAGAGGAGAGCTTCATTTAGCTATATTAATTGAGAGATTAAGGAGAGAGGGATATGAATTCCAAGTCTCCAGACCTCAGGTAATTGAGAAAACTATTAATGGGAAGGTGATGACCCCATTTGAAAGAGTGTTTATTGAGGTTCCAGAGACATATTCAGGCATTGTGATGCAAAAAATGGGTTTCCGGCACGGAAAGCTTCAAGACATGAACAATGAAAATGGAGTAGTCTATTTGGAGTTTATTATCGCCACCAAAGAGCTTTTTGGTTACAGAAGTGAATTTATCACTGACACTAAGGGATTGGGTTTAATCAACACTACCTTTTTAGAATTTGGGGGGGATCCAGGGGTTACCTTTAATAGAGACACCGGTTCTTTGGTTGTTCATGAGAACGGAATCACCAAACTTTATGCCCTAGTTGGGGCTCAAGACAGAGGAGCTTTATTTATTGGGCCAGGTTTATCTGTTTATAAAGGGCAGGTAATTGGTCAAAACTCTCGTGGCGGAGATATCAGCGTTAACGTCTGTAAAGAGAAACAGCAAACAAATCATAGATCATCAGGTGAGGGAGTATCTGAGCATTTTAATACTCCAATAGCGATGAGTCTGGAGAACGCCTTGGAGTATATCGATGACACAGAGTTAGTTGAGGTGACACCCAAAAATATTAGAATTAGGAAGATTGATCTAAACGGCACCAGGTGATAAGATCGAGGATGTGCTAGAAACAGCCAGAATTCGTGGGTTAACTAAAGATTCTCCCTTCGTTGGCGTCTTGACGGACATCGTAAGAAGAGGCCGGGCAAGATACCACCATATGGCAGCAACAATCATGTGTAACGGGGCAGGGCATTTAATAGCCAATGGTAGTGGCAGAGCCTTAATGTCAGCTATTATGTCCTATGTATCAACTGAATTTAAAATTAAAATAAAACTTCCTTAATCTTTTTTAGATTCTCTTCAAACTCCTCTGCTTTTACATCTGATCTGGCGTTACTAAAGTTTAAATCTTTCTCTGAATCCATCGGTATTAAGTGCATGTGGACGTGAGCCACACCCATACCAGCAAATACTACCCCAACTTTACCGGTTGCGGGTTTGAGGGCTAATTTTAGAGCCTTAGCTAGTGGCTTGGCCTTAAGGACAAGCTGTGATAAATCCTGATCACTTAAATCAAAGACATAGTCGGTATGAATTTTAGGAATTAATAAAGTATGACCTCTTTGCTGAGGGGCGATAGATAAAAAGGCTAAAAACTGCTCATCCTCCCAAACTTTGTAGGACGGAATGGTTTCCTCAACTATATTACAAAAGATGCAGTTTTTCACTCTAAAATGTATAATATCACAATAAACGGGGTGTAGTTCATCGGTAGAACGCTCGCTTTGGGAGCGAGAAGCAGCAGGTCCAATTCCTGTCACCCCGACAGAAAAGACAGGAAGAGAACGAGAATGCGAGGAGTCATTCCTGTCACCCCGACCAACCAAAACTTAACGATTTTTCAGGACGAGATAGGTAAAATGTTTTGGGGATGGAAAAAGAGCTTAAATAATTCACCAAAAACCCCGCCTATTAAAGCGGGGGAAAGATAATACTTTCGAAGGGCGAACACCACCTGATTGTCAGGATTCCACCTATCGTCAGGTTTAGCCCAATTGTCGTTCAACCAAAGCCCGTTATCATTGCGTTCTAGTTTGAACACGTTCGGATTGCCGTTACGGTCGGTAATGTATGATATGCCACTACTATCACTGCCTACATAATTTCTCTAAAAGATGTATGGCTGTATTTTATTTACGGATTAATCCGATAAGCACATCACACCAAGTAATTCTTTTTTTAAAGCAGAATGCTAATTACTCCGTAGAAAGCCTTAACCTTATACGCTCTCAATTTGCACCTGCTGAAAAGGTCTTGAAAAGCCTTAACCGTTCAATACAACCGATCTAATGAAAGTATAGCATCTATGAAAATTTGTGGCGACCGCAACGCGGAAAAATACAAAACAAAGGGTCAAAGTATCAAAAGATTAAATCTTAAATTAAGAATCAAAGAGGTTAAGATTTTACAGGTTTAACCTTGCGAAGGGCGAACACCACCTGATCGTCAGGAATCCACCTATCGACAGGTAGAGCCCAACCGTCGTTCAACCAAAGCCCGCTATCATCGCGCTCCAGTCCGAACACGTGCGGATCGCCGTCACGGTCGGCAAGCGGTTCGTGCATAATATAGTAATAGTCATTTAAAGGTTGTGCTGTATCTTTTATTGCCTGATGTAGACCTACTTCTGCCCTACAAAGCACTAAAGCCATATCTTCTACCCTACACTGTGGAACTCTTTCAAAAATTTGTCTAGTGGTAGGAGTGCCAGGTAAACCTAGAGCAGAAACTGGCAGTTTAATTAACTCCACAGGTGTAACTTTCTCAAGAGTAGTAAATTTAGGATTGTGAGCCATATCTAAAGCATATTCGCTTAGAGTTCTTACGCGTTTAGCCTCGGCTTCTAATTGATCTGCTGGTTTACCGCCAATTTCTAGAGGCCATCTAACTCCAACCCCTTCAGGGATAAAATAAAGGGACTCTTCGGCTAGTCTTTGGGCTTTGTAGCTACAGCTTGATCTTTTAAGAGCAGGGTCAACTACACCAGCTGCTTTCAATAGATCCATGGCTCTATCAAGCGCGAACTGCCTAATAGTATTTCTTTTATTATTTTTATGTTGTCTAGCCTCAAGAAAAGCTCTTTCAATCATATTGCTGTAGATAATACAAAACTATAAGTTAATTGTCAAGTGCGAGAAGCCTATTCATCCCCATCTTCTGAAGATATTGTTACCCACCCTGTTTTCCCGGATTTAGTTTTTATCCTCTTACTTAGCTGATTCCTGGTAGCAAAATGAAATACAAGTTCTTTACCACCATAGTATTTCTCTAAGAACGACTTAAGGAGTCTTCTCAGGTAGACAATAACCATGTTGTTTGGACAAAGGATATAGATATGGAGAGATTGAATATTGTTGTGTAATAGGATTTAGGGCATTGGCAAATTCTTGTTCATAAAGGCCTCCACCCACTATTCCTCTTCGGCCTAATTCATTTGCAGTAGCTATTGTTTGGCGATTCTCAGCTGTAGTTTGATTACTTTTTAAAGTATTTAATATATTGGCATATCTTTCTTGTAATGGCTTCCTCTGACCTTCCAATGAACTTCTTTGATGACGGTTTCCACTTTAGATATCTATCACGTCAAGCACTTATTCAGAAAAATTTAAGTGGGGTTTACTCTGACGACATATTCAAAGAGCAAAACAAGGTCATAGAAGAACAAATTGCAGATATTCAAATTACCAAGGATGACGCACTATTGGCAAAATACAATCTCGAATCCATTGTGAAATTCATGCAGGATAAATTTTCAAACTTAGGGAGAACATATCAATTATCAAATCTCAGCCAGATCAGAACACTCTTGTGTTCGATTATCCCCTCTGGACTGGTTTGGGAGTATCCAGGCTATACAAACACCCAACTTAGCCCGTTATATCAATCTATTCGTGTGTCCGAACCCAGTGGGTTCGGACTTAGTGCTGGTGAAGGGAGTCGAACCCTTATGCCTTGTGGGCACTCGCTCTTAAGGCGAGCGCGTATGCCATTCCGCCACACCAGCTTTTATACTTATTACTATGAGTGCGGAAGAGACCGAGTTTACGAGGACTCATTCCGCCACACCAGCTTACAACAAATTTTACCAGAAGTAGCCCTACTTGAAAAGAAGGCTAAATAATTAGTACCATTTCCACCAAAAAACACCGTGACTAAACCGAAGAAAAATCTCTCGAGTGAATCCAAAAAGGGAATTTTTAGATGTTAAGAGGGTCTGCTGTCCTCTCTGGGACGAGCTTCATTGACCACAATCTTTCTACCATCAATATCCATTCCATTCATCTCAGTAATTGCTTTATCAGCTTCTTCATCGTCAGATAACTCAACGAACCCGAAACCTCGTGATCGTCCTGTTTCTCTGTCCGATAAGACATCCGCTTTAACAACTGAAGTAAATTTGGAAAAAAGATCTGAAAGTTTATTTGTGTCAACTGACCAAGGAAGATTTCCTACGAATAACTTTTTCAAAACAAACTAGTAAACTATTCACCACCTTTCAACTATTTAATTTTAGGTGATTCAATAATAAATGTAAATAGTGAGCTAATTTTGGTGTAAAATAAGTACATGCGTAATTTATTACAAAAGCTGCCTTTTTCTTTAATCACCACTCTTTTATTACTATTTTTTGCCTTTAGTATCTTAATCAACTCCGATTTCTCGTTCGATCAAGACTTGGGCAGACATATTAAGCTAGGAGAGATTATTTTACAGACTGGTTCAATTCCCAAAACTAACCTTTTCTCATACACCTATCCTGATTTCCCTTTTGTGAACCACCATTGGCTGTTTGAGGTATCTTCCTACCTCGGCATGAAAGCTGTGGGAATAGATGGATTATTACTTTTCAAAATAATAGTTATCTTAACAACGGTATTTATCACTCTTAAGATATCCCACACCTCTTCACTATTAACCTTACCAGTGGGATTTATCTTCTTCCACTTATTAAGTGAAAGAACTGACTTTCGGCCCGAGATATTTAGTTTTTTATTCACAGCTCTAACCTTGTATTTATTAAATAAATTTGCATCTGGAAACAAAAAAGCTCTATTATTTTTACCACTTATTCAGCTCCTGTGGATTAACATTCATATATATTTTATTGTGGGGTTTGTCTTACAGGGTATCTACCTAATTCATCTAGTATATGGAAGAAAGGCTACTCAAGCCAAATTAATATTGGGGTGTATTTTAGTCTCACTTTTAATTAGCCTCCTGAACCCTAACTTTTATAATGGATTAATTTACCCCTTAACTATCTTTAATAACTATGGATACTCAATTGTGGAGAATCAAACCATCTTCACTTTGGAATCAATTAACTTTCATAACCCTAATTTCATATACTTCAAAATCTCTGCCGGAATTATATTAATATTTTCTTTAATTAGCTTAGTCAAAAAAAATCTTTCCATTAAAACTTTTTTATTATTGCTTACAGGCGTAGGGTTAGCCACTTTACACATCAGAAGCTTCCCATATCTGGTTTTAATTAGCTTTTCTGCTCTAGCTAAACATCTCCCGATAATAAAAATCAACAATATCATCCTTATTTTATATTTGATATCCGCCGGCTATCTAGTTTATGAATCACTCAATCTGCTCTCTGGAAACTCTTATCTTATTAACAACTCTTCCCAAAGAGCTAAATTAGGGGCTCCCGAACACATTAAAGGTGCTACCGATTTCTTAATTAATAATAACTTGCCTCAACCAATTTATAATAATTTTGATGTCGGCAGTTATATTAGTTACCGGGGATACCCAAAATATAAAGTCTTTGTAGATGGCCGTCCCGAGGCCTATCCTAAGGAGTTTTTTCAAACTAAGTACATCCCTTCGCAATCAGATCCCCTGGTATTCCAAAAACTATCTGATAAATATGGTTTCCAAACCATTATTTTCTCCCATACCGACCAAACTCCCTGGGCTCAAACTTTTCTCCAAAATATAGTTAAAAATCCTCAATGGGAGATTGTATACTTAGATGACTTCATGATTATTTTAACTCTTAAAAACGTTGTTGAACAATTAAAACTTGAGCCAGTTAATCTGCAAAAAATTGATGTTATTAAGTATCGTTTTGATTCACATATTCCATATTTAAGGCTAGCCATATTTTTAGATAAAATTGGATCCTATGAAGCTTCACAAAAATTTCTTCTGCAGGCTAAAAGATTAAATCCAAATATATGACACTCAAAGAGATTTACATTAGCAACCGTTTTTTTTATCTCGGTTTAACTATTTTGATAATATTAGTTTATGGATTAAGCCTGGGTAACGGTTTTGTCTCCGATGATATTGCCGAGATTGTTAATAAAACAGAGCTGGGAAGCAGTCAATACATCTTTGATCATATATCTGGATTCGTCAGACCGCTTTTATATTCACTGACTCTTTACACCTTTGGGAAAGAAAACGCCTTTGGTTTTCACCTAATTAATCTATCTTTTCACCTTTTTAGCACCTTATCCCTCTTTACCCTCATACGCCTACTGTATAATCAGAAAATTGCCCTTATCTCAACTCTACTGACAGCCATTCACCCTCTTTTATCTGAAACTGTGGTTTGGGTCTCCGGGGGGTCCTATACTCAATACTCATTTTTCTTTTTGACATCTTTTTTACTTTACCTAATCTCCCAAAAATACCTACCAATCTCACTAAAAAACTCATATATCCTATCTTTAATCGCATACTTTTTTGCACTTACCAGTCACGCTGTTATGAGTTTTGTTTTTGTCCCCATACTTATCATTTATGAACTACTGTTTGGTTCTTTACAATCTAATTTTAAAAAATTATTACCGTTTGTCCTATTGTCCGGAATTTTTTTATTAATCATTTTAACTAGTATTCCGGAGAGGCAAACCACCTTACAAAGCGCCCATTACCAAGAAGGTGGTGTGGATAATCCTTTTGTCCAACTGCCCGTAGCTTTATCATCCTACTTTCAGCTACTGATATTTCCCAAAGATCTGACTATTTATCACTCCGAGCTAGCTTTTTCCACACCTGAGTTTATTGTCAGACTGCTTTTGGTAATGGCTTTTTTAGGAATGGTTATCTATACCTTTTTTAAGTCAAGGATTATTTGCTTCTGGTTAATTTGGTTTTTAATTACCCTTGCTCCAACTCTGACTCCTTTCAGGCTAAATTGGATAGTTGCCGAAAGATATGCTTATCTACCATCAATTGGATTATTTGTAGCTCTTGGTTATTTACTTTCCAGGATTAAAGTGCAGGGATCAGCTCGGGAGATTCTTCTAATTGGATTTATTATTGTAATAACACTACTTTCTGTCAGAACTGTGGCCAGGGTTATTAACTGGAAGGATCCTGATACCCTTTGGCTGTCTGCTGAATCTATCTCGCCCTCAAGTCCTAATAACCATAATAATTTAGGAGATTTATATGGCCGGCGGGGAGACTACGAGAGGGCTATTAAGGAGTTTCAGACCGCTATTGTACTAAAGCCGAATTATGCTGATGCTTACCATAATTTGGGTAACACCTATGCTCAAATTGGCAAAAACCAAGAAGCAATGGATAATTTTATGAAAGCTATTGAATTTAATCCCAATCTTTGGCAATCCTATCAAAATATCGCCTCAATCTACTTTACTCAAAAAGACTACCAAAAAGCTGCTGAGTATATGGAGAAAGTAGTACAGCTTATCCCTAATAACCCTGATGTTTTGAATAATCTAGCTTTGGTATATCTAAATCTGGATCGAAAGACCGAGGCAAAAGAGATCTTTACTGGTATCTTAAGAGTAGACCCCAATAACCAGAAAGCTCAGGCTGGAATTCAAGAAGCCAGTAAATAAGATGCGCGATAATTTGCACGATTATTGCGTGATTTATGGTATAATTTAGAGATGTTTAAGCCCAAATTTAGGATTACCTCTGATATACTGACCGCGGTTAGCGAGGTGGCGGTGATTAAAGACCGAGTTGAACGATCACGGGTTTTACCGCTAAACGAAGCTCAGCTAAGAAGGCAGGCTATCGCCCGGATGGCACACACCTCTACCTCCATTGAAGGAAATAAGTTGGCCCAATTTCAGGTTGACCGGGTACTATCCGGCATGTCGGTTAATGCTGATGAGAGAAGTATTCTCGAGGTTAAAAACTACCAAACTGCCCTACAGCAAATTGAGAAGATGGTCACAAGCGATAAGCCTCTCAACATTGAGAATATCTTATATCTACACTCAATATTAATGAGTGGGTTACTGCCTAAAGAAAAAACTGGACGTTTCCGCCCTGGTCCGATATATATCGTTGACGACATGGGAGATGGAAGGGAAAAATTGAGATATGAAGGTCCGTCAGCTGAGCAAGTCAGATACTTTATAAAAGAACTGCTTACGTGGGTAGAAGAGGCCAAGAAACAAAAACTTCATCCGATAATTAAGGCTGCTATATTCCATTTAGAGTTTGTGACTATTCATCCTTTTTCCGACGGCAATGGACGATTGACCAGATTATTAACCACCTACCTTTTATATAAAGATAAGTGGGATTTTAGAAAAATTATTGTTTTGGAGGATTTTTATAATCAGGATCGACTGGACTACTATAACGCCCTAAATACAGTTCAAGGTCATAAATACCATAAAGGCGAGGATGAAACTTCTTGGATCGAGTATTTTATCATTGGGTTTTTAGTGGAAGCTCGCAAGGTGATGCAAACTATAAACTCAATCGGTTTTGGGGCAGCAACTGACACAAACCAGGTGTTTCTAGACAAAGAGGAGATCAGGATTATGGAAGTAGTTACCTCAACCGGGAAAACAACTAGTGATGAGGTCAGAGGCTTACTAAAGGTTGCTAAAAGAACTGCCCAGCTAAAAATAAAAACGTTAGTAGATAAAAAGCTGATCAAGAGCCAAGGCAAGGGTCCAGCTACATATTACGTTCTGCGGGAAAAGTGATGCGCGATAATTTGCACGATTATTGCGCGATCAACTCTTTTTAGACCTCTCCTGTCCATCTGAGATGATGCTTTGGACTATCTCGAGCGGTTTAGTGACAGGATACTTTAAGATCTCGGGAAACTCCTTGGCCAACTGCTCCATTAAAGACTTATTGGCTCTTTGTAACTGTTCTACTACTGATCTCTCAATATAGTTGGTATCCGTCCGCTCCAACATCTTCTCTAACTCCATATCTTTGGTTTTAATTCCCATCTCGCGCCTCATCTCAGCTAAAACCTGTAATATCTTGGTTATCTCCTCCTCAGCGATTAGGTTTACTTTTAAATGAACCTCTTCCCGAATGGTATTAATGTAGGACTGTCTGTTTTGGGAAACTAATACAAAGATAGCTAAAAAAATGGCCTCCAGGGAAACACACATCGTCAAAAAACCAAATGGGTAGGGATCAAAGGTGGGAAGACCCAAAATCAATCCCGAGTTAACGGTGATCCAACTGGAAAACAAAAAGATATGAAAGATAAAAAATGAGGTAGAGCCACAGATCTCGGTTAGGTCATCAGCAATCTGGGTTAAAAATGAACGCGAACGCAGCGACTTTGCCTCAAATGACCTGAAAAACTGTTGACGGCGCTCTGGGTTATGCATTCTTTCCAGTGTAGCAGATTTTATAAAAATGCAAATACTTAATTTGCTATATGACCCATAGTCTGCTATAATACGTAGTTATATGTTGACTAACTTAGTCACCACTGCCACTTTAATCACCTTACTTAACCTCACTCCTTTTAATAAACCCCAGGAGCAGGTTTTGTCAGCCAACTCTATCTCTTTAAACAACCGACAGCCTGTAGTAGCCGTTAACGAGGTCTTTAAGTACAATATTCTTTTAACTTTAGCTTACCTTAAAGGAGAGCCTAAAGGCGCCAATCCAATTAATTTAAACGAGGTAGAGTTTACTCTACAACCCGGACAAGTCTTTGCTTTCCATGAAGATATTTTACCTGAGTATCAGGATAAGGTGGTCAGAGTCACCGGAGCCCATTTTAACGGTAATGATGGGTTCAAATCAGATGGATACTTAATGGGGGATGGGGTCTGTCATTTAGCCTCACTAATTTACATGGCTGCTAAAAATGCTGGACTCGAAGCTAAGTCCCCAACTAGCCATGATTTTGCGCTGATTAATCAAGTTCCCAGAGAATACGGAGCCTCAATTTATTTTAATCCCGGTTCGCAAACTGCCAATGCTAGACAAAATGTTTATGTTGTAAACAATAAATCCAACCCCGTATCCTTCCAGTTCACCTTTGATGGTGATAACTTAAAGTTGGCAGTAGTTGAATTATTGTAAATAAAAACTATACTCACATAAATAGGAGATAGCATCACTCGCGCTGGAATCTGTTACAAGATATAATTAGGAGGTGAAAGGGATTACCCCATATCTTTTTATCTCTGCCATCATCACCCTTATTTTTAGTGCCATAGCCACAGCTACCAACCATCAAGGATTCTCCTTAAAAATCCTTAACCTAACTCTCATACTACTTTCCATCTCCATCTTTTTCTATCTCAAGGAGTTTAAACAAAAGTGATTAACAGAAACTTTATATTTTTACTGATCTTACTTGCTGTAATGTTTTGGCAGTGGTGGATCCCTGGTGAAAAAGCTGCCCAGGATCTTCCATATATCTCCATCTCATCCCTAAAATCTCTCTTTAACCCACCTTTTGTTTGGTCAGAATATGGCTCCGAAGGCCTGGGTCAATATAGCGTCTTTACCCTTTGGTCCTGGCCCCTCAATCTAATCTCTGGATTTTTGGCAAATATTGGACTTAACTTTACAGCTGTCTCCCGATTTTATTTAACAGCTGGATTTTTACTTCTGGGTAGTTTCTCTATCTGGAAATTTACTAAATATCTAGGGCTTACCCCTCCTGCACAATTCATAGCTTCACTATTTTACCTTGCCAATACTTATATATTGTTGGTTTTAGATGGGGGACAGCTTAGTATTACTATCGTTTATGCCCTAATCCCAACTGTCTTTATTTATCTGGACAAAGCCCTAATAGGATCATTGAAAGATAAAATTATTGCTGGCCTAGGAGTCTATCTAGTCAGTGTCTGTGATATCCGCTTTGTTTATCTTTTAGCTATTCTGATTCTAATCAGATCATTTTTCAGATGGAACGGTTTTAAAAGTTTAGCCTTAACCGGAGGCATTATATCATTAATTCTCATTGGGCTTCATTTCTACTGGCTTTATCCACTATTAAAATCTCCCCTTGCTTCCGGAGTTTATGCTGGTTTTACCGAGTCTTCAGTCAATGCTTCATTAATAAACATCGGCCACAGCTTGACCCTTTTAGCACCACACTGGTATCAAAACACCTTCGGGGTAATTACCCCCTTAAGAGTGGAGTTTTTCTTAATCCCAATGCTAGTTTTTTTGGCAGCAATTTTAAGACGCAGAGATGGACGGGTGGCCTTTTGGCTGTTGGTGGCCATTATCTCAGTATTTTTATCTAAAGGATCAGCAGATCCTCTGGGAATAGTTTATACCTGGGCTTATAACTACCTCCCAGGATTCTCGCTGTTTCGGGATTCCACCAAGTTTCTACTTTTAGTAGCCCTTTCCTACTCAGTCTTGATAGGAATTAGTGTGGACGAACTGCTTAGAAGATTTAAATCCATACCTTATATGAGATTCATTCTACCCTTAATCTTAACTGTTGTATTTGTAGCTTTTATAAATCCTGTCTGGTTAGGTAAAATGAGAGGAACTTTTTCCCACCTACCTTTTCAATCTGATCAACAAACAATGCTGAGAACGTTAGAAACGGATAAAAAGTTTTCCAGAATCCTCTGGATTCCATCTTTGCCTCCACTGGGTTATTTCTCACCAACGCACCCCTCAATTGAGGCCTCCAGAATTTACAACAGGCGTCCCTTTGTCAGTGGGGTTTTGGGAACTTATGAAAAATATAATTTTCTCCGCGAGGCCTCCTATAGTGGTCAATTATTAGATGTCGCCGGAGTTGCATATCTTATTTATCCAGCCCTTGATCCCAGACAGCCTAATCTTAATTCAGATAGTAAGCGTTATTATCAGATATTTTTAAATCAGTTGCGGTCACTTCCGTGGATAATCAGCTCTGATTCATCAAACCAAATTCCACTTCTACAAACTAAGGCACATCAAGATCGTTTTTTCTTGACAGACAAAAGCTGGATTATCATTGGATCGGATGATATTTACCAAAAGTCCACACTCAACCCTCAAGCTAAGTTGTCAACCAACGCCCTGATCTTTGCAGAAGAAAGGCCGGAACTTATCCAGCAAATCATCAATAAATCAGAGGTTAAAATTGTCCTCAATAACAAAACTGCCACTGATTTAGCTGCCTCTTTAATACCATCAATAAATTTAATTTTTCCTGCCCAATATCTCACCAGTGAGCCTAATAATAGTGGTTGGTGGAAAAGGAATAGCTCTGATTATTTATTCTGGCGGGACTTTCTTAAGGTAAAATATAATCTGGACAACCAGGATTTTGATTTAGGAGGGGGGTGGGCAGTGGGAGAAGGTCAGTTAGAGTTTTCAATTTCTAATTCTCAATTTTCAAAGAGAGATATCCTTTTAGCCAGGGTTATGGAAAGCTCCAGAAGCGGGGAACTAAATTTTCTACAGGAGGGTCAGTTAATAGGCAGGGTTGATACAAAAAATGATAACACTAATATGAGATGGAAGGAGGTGGGTAAACTCAATAATTCATCAACTCTGGAGGTTAGATCATCTGGAGATATAAATGTTATTAATGCTTTAGCTGTTTTGGATTCTAATTTGTGGGGAAACTTTCTGAAACAAGCAAACAGTCTGGAGCAGAGAGTCCGTACATATCCCAGCTCTGATGAACAAAACTTAGAAACTGTGCCTCAAGTTACCTATCAAATAATTAACCCGACTAAGTTCAAAGTTAGTATTAATGGATTATTATCCCCTAAGATGCTGGTTTTCTCCCAAACTTATGATCCAAGATGGCATATAGATCAACAACAAGCAGTACCGATATATAGCTTCTTAAACGGTTTTTGGGTTGAAAAGGATGGAGAGTATTTAATTGAATTTGCACCCCAAAAATATCTTGACCTAGGATTAATTATTAGTGGATTAACTGCCTTAATCATTCTGGTAACTCTGAAAAAGATTAAATCCTGACCATCCAAATTTGCGCGTTAGCATTTTCAAAGATCTTCTCAACGTTTAAATCCCCTGGGGAGAAGGGTAATACCTCCTTATAATCTTCATACTTAACAGTATAGACATACTTAACACCTAAGTTCTTCATCTCCTGTCTAGCTTGAGATCTATCTTTGGCAGAAAAAATTGCTGAATTGTAAACAATTGGTTTTTTACTAACTCGGGAAACATACTCCCTGCGATTTGCAAAAACTGCTGGGCGTTCAGTTGAATGCGAAATACATTGCAAACAGTTACGGTCAGCCACCATAACTTTCCCATTAGGCAAGGAGGATAACTTAAGTAAAGCTGCCAGCTCGTCACTACTGACAAAATAACTAATTTGGTTGGTGCTATACCAAAAAATTCCCGGTCCCAGTAATACCATTAAAATGACTGCTGCCATAAGTATCTTTAAAGATATTTTGACTTCACTCACCCTAATTTTAGCTAAAATAATCACCAATAAAATTGATACTAGGCCCACTAATAGCTGCACTTTTCTGGTATGTAAAAGATACTCTGCCTCCAAAGTAAGAGCCGTAAATACTAGACCCTCCTGCGGAAACGGCCAAGTAAGAGCTGGTTTAAGAGATTGTGAATTGTACTTTTGATAGGTGAGCAAGGGGTAATTTTTAACAGACTCCGGTATTTTAATCTGGCTTGAGAGATTAATATTTGCAGATGACAACTCGAAGTATTGGTCGGCACCCAAGTTGACCCTGATGATATTTTCTGGTTTCACCTCTACCTTAAATTCTTCAGCCAATAACTCCCATTTTTCTAACTGATTATCTGCACTATCAAAAGCCGAGAGTAGATTAATATAGAGATCTAATTCTTTATTGGGAGATTGGAAGTAGGGCTCACGGTAGCCATCTGTATAAACCCGTAGATCAACTACCGAAAACAATTTCTTGCTTTTATTATATTTAAAACCAATCCGGTAAAAGGGGGACTGATACCAAACCGAGTCATCGCTAATAATTGAATGGATGGGTGAAAGTTGGGGAAAAGATTTTTTGTACCAAGTAGCAAAATCTTTCATATTAGTAACCTGAAACTCCCCACCATCCCTTAATTTTTTAATAATCTCCATCTCGGTTGCAAAAATTCCCCTATAAGTCTCTTGCGGGAAATCTCCTTCTAATCCCAAAACTATCTGGCCAAACTGGTTATTGTGAGATTCACCATAAAGATTGATTAATTCAATAAAATATTCCTTGGGTAAATTAATCACAAACCAATCCTGGGTGCTGTATAAACTGGCTCTATTCGTGCCGTAACCCTTTAAAGGATCTCTGGGAGCCCACTGTAGATTGACCACATCAAGCTTATTTTCCATTTTTTGGGCTGGGGAGCCAGAGTGAAGCTTAGAGGGATAAAAAGGAATGCCCCAATATTGTCCCCAAACATGGTAACCATCGGTGGAGTGTTGGTCAGCCACCCCTAAATTAGCTACTACACCATATTTTGTTTGCATATATTCTAGTGAGTAAGCATCAATCCACCAAGCTCCTACTGATTTAGGATAATATCCAAACGATCCCTTAAATTTTTGGAAAACATGATCAATCATCCTAATTCTTTCCGGCTGAAGGTACCCCGATAAAAATACTGAGGTTGAACGGTGCCAGGAATCAGTCTGGTTATATTTAACATTAGATTTTTCTGCCAAATTGGGAGTAACTTCCATCCAAATCCCTAGTTCTTGGGTTAGATCAAGGGAGTTGGTAAATTTATCAAGTCCTGGGGTTTGCAAAACATCATAGCTAAATAGCCAGGTGGCGGGTAGCTTTCTGGATGATATCTCCTTATATTGACTAAACAGAGAGGTTATGGGGTCCCTGTCTTTAAATTCAGAAACTCGGACAGGGTTGGCGATAGTAATAAATTGATTTTCTAGAGCAAGGGCTTTTACAGGGAATGCTGCCAATAGAAACAGTAACGCCCAAATTACCCAAACTGCCCTCATCTCAAAATATTAACATAAAGTTAGTGTCGGCTCTGGTTGACTATGTAGGAACTTACTATGCTAGTATTTAGCTAATGAATAAGGGTAATGCTTTTATTGAGATTGAGATACAAGTGCAGATCTCAAACTCAGCTGAGCTATTAAAGTTTCTGGAAAAGGATGCTGAATATGTGGGTGAAGCTCATCAAATTGACACCTACTATTCTCTAGCTCACAGAGATTTTATAGCAGTTAGACCAGTTGAGGAGTGGCTAAGACTTAGAGATTCTTCAGGCAAACAATCTATAAATTATAAGAAGTGGCATTATGAAGAAGATGGACGTAGTCATTTCTGTGATGAATTTGAGACTGTGATCCAGGATATAAGCCAGTTGGAGAAGATCCTAACTGCGTTAGATATGAAAGTTTTAGTAGTTGTAGATAAAAGTAGAAGGATCTGGAACTATAAAGACTATGAAATTTCATTAGATAGTATTAAAGAGTTAGGTGATTTTGTTGAAATTGAATATAAAGGGAAAGGTGCCCAGAAGGAACCTAAAGAGATTACAGCGGAGATGATAGACTTTTTGAAACAATTTAATGTGGGAGAGATCTCTAAGAACTACGTTGGTTACCCATTTCAACTCCTTTTTCCCGATGAAGTTGAATGCGAAAGAATTTAAAAAGTTGCCAGGCATGGATTCGAACCATGATACGCAGATCCAAAGTCTGCGGTCCTACCATTAGACGACCTGGCAGCGAATATGCCTATTCTAACAAATCTCTTTGCTAAAAACTAATTGACTTTTAGTTGAAATTTGCCAATACTTAGATTAAGCAAATGAGAGCATTGAGGGAATATTCACAAATAGCTGTTTTTTTAGTGGTGGTTGGAGCACTTAACTGGGGCTTGGTAGGCCTAACGGGTTATAACCTAATAAATTTTATTCTGGGCACAAACCCTAAAGTTGAAAGTGTGGCTTATATTTTAATCGGGTTATCAGGAGTTTGGTTAGTCTGGAGTCATTGGCTGGATGGAGTAAAGAATAAGTGATAAGTCTACTTTGACTTTGTCTAAGATCTTGTTTTTATGGATAAAAAAATAAAAAAAGCTTTAATTCCAGCTGCTGGATTTGGTACCAGATTTCTCCCACAAACTAAGGCCATGCCCAAGGAGATGATGCCTTTGGTGGATAAACCAATCATTCAAAGAGTAGTGGAGGAGTTAGTAGAAGCAGGTATTGAAACAATTGTCATAGTTACCGGCTGGAATAAACGTTCCATAGAGGATCACTTTGATAACAACTTTGAGTTAGAGCAAAAACTTGAATCCACCGGAAAAACTAAAGAGTTGGATATGGTCAGAAAAATCTCTGATCTGGCTGAGTTTGTTTTTATTAGACAAAAAGGTCCCACTGGCAACGCTACCCCAATTTTAAACGCCAAGCATGTCATGGGTGATGAGCCATTCTTATTTTTTTGGGGCGATGATTTTATTGATGCTGAGCCGTCCCGGGCTAAGCAACTAATGGCAGCTTATGAAAAATATCAGTCAATGATTATCGGTGGGCTAAAAATTGATACTGAGGATGGATATAAAAAGTATGGCTATGCCGGAGGTGAGGTCGTTGAGGATGGAGTCATTAAATTAAGTAAGGTGGTGGAAAAGCCCGGCTCTAGAGAAAACGCCCCCTCTGACCTGGCATCTTTGAGTGGTTTTGTGATCACACCGGATATCTACCATCACCTAGAGGTAGCTGCTAAAAGCTTAGAAGAAGGGCAGGAATTAGTTTATTTGATGGGAATTCAGGGAGTGATTAACGATGGGATACCGGTTTATGCGGTAGAGCTTAAAAATGCTGTTTATCATGATACCGGTAATAAATTGGATTATCTAAAAACGGTGGTTGATTATGGATTGAAACACGAGGAGTTTGGTGATAAATTCAAATCATATCTACAAGAGCTTCTAAAATAACCTCAATTCTGCTAAAATCTGAGTTGGTCAGTACCGATGCCGAAGTGGCGGAACTGGTATACGCGCACGGTTCAGAACCGTGTCTCGCAAGAGTTGTGGGTTCAAATCCCACCTTCGGTACATGTTGAGGAGGTTCAATCCCGAGCGCAGCAAGGGACAAGATCTCTGAGCTTGTCGAAGAGTAGGCTTACTCCTCTCATCGGCACCAAGCCGGGGTGGTGAAATGGTATACACGCTACCTTGAGGTGGTAGTGCCCGTAAGGGTGTGCAGGTTCAACTCCTGTTCCCGGCACCAAAATGGATCCCTAGCTCAGTTGGTTAGAGCGCCTCATTTACACTGAGGAGGTCAGAGGTTCGAGTCCTCTGGGATCCACAATTAGACTTATAGTTATATATTTGTTATAATTCTCTCATGGAAAAGGAACCCACAAAAAGAGAATTAAGAGAAGCACGTAGGATTGCCCAGCAAGAAAAAATTCAAAAACAGTTTACTCAAAGAAGACTAAAAAGAAAATTATTACTGGGGATTACTGCTGTTTCTATAATTGGTAGTGCTACTACTATTGCCATGAAATTATCTGGATTATCTGCTGTAAATAGTGACACAAGACCGCAAACAGCTCCAATCTTAGCTTCAAAGGAAAATATTGAGGTTATCAACCAGGAAATAAACAGGTTAAGAATCGCTCCCGATCCTGCAGAAAGAGCCTGGTGGGTAGCCAACAGTTTTCCTAAATTAAATAAACCTTTATCTTTAAACAATGAGACAAAAAACATGGCAGGTAAGAGGGTTGTTGATATGGTGTCAGCACTAGTTTTATCAAAAAATCCCAAATTTACAGAGGCCGGAAGAATTTTTAATTATGCCAGAGATACCGACCGATTAGCCATCAGAGTATATGACTCAATAGACGATAATCCAGATGATTCACTCGAAAGCGTGCTATCAATGGGATTTGAAATAGCCCCCGATAACAAACTGAGGTTTATTTTGGCAATAGAACCAATCTCCTTATTAACAGTCGGGCAAGATTTGGATGTTGCCGTCATATTAACCCATGAAGCAACACACTTAAAGCGCATGTTGGAAATTGACGACTCTAATATATTATTACCCGCGCAACAAAAATACCAACTCCAAGTAGATCGTTTGAATTCGGAGGGGATTACAGACGAAGAAACAGAGGCATATTCAGTAGAAGCGCAGTCAAGAATTATTGAGATGGCTTTACTGGATAAGCGAGCCACAGGAAAGGGAATAGATGATAGAGTTATTAAATTCATTCAAACAGGCAGTAATTCTAAAAGTCCACTGTGGCGAAAATATATTCAAGAAAATTGGATTCCAGATCAGATGGACGCAATAAATCGCAAATAATATTCTAGATCTTCAGTTTTTGAGACAGATGAGTTAAAATCTATCCCGAGCCGCAGTTGCCAAGTTGGTCAAGGCGGGCGCCTGAAGAGCGTCTTATACGAGTTCGATTCTTGTCTGCGGCACTTTGTGCGGGAGTAACTCAGTGGTAGAGTGCCTGCTTGCCAAGTAGGATGTCGCGAGTTCAAATCTCGTCTCCCGCTCCAGACGGGACAGTGTTTGATGTTAGCTTCAAAATTTCGGAAAAAGCGGTGGTGCCCCGTGTCCCAGTCAGTAAATTCATAAATCTTAGCCTCAAATTAGTTCGATTCCCGTTTCTTCGTTTTTACTTACCATTTTGCTGGCATATTGATTGATAAAGTCTATAACTCTCTCTTGGTTCTCTTTTAAGAGTATCGAAATCAGCGCTTACTAATCCGAATTGTCCCTCACCAAGCTTCTGAAACCATTCGTAGTTATCTGCTAGTGTCCATGGCATATATCCTTTAATAGGTTGTCCTCTTTTTATAGCATCAGACACTACTTTTAAATGGGCAAGCATAAAATATGGTCTGTATTTGTCTTCTGGATCATCTAATCCATTTTCGGTAATAA
>Ga0155261_110_pt1 | contig 43939 bp, 43 predicted proteins | sample RifCSPhighO2_02_FD_106229 | JGI IMG/M metagenome (GOLD analysis project Ga0155261, IMG submission 106229) | Candidatus Daviesbacteria bacterium RIFCSPHIGHO2_02_FULL_41_14 | reverse complement strand
TGTTAAGCACATGGATGAGGTCTTGGAGGTAGCTTTAATCAGGCCACCACATACTGGGTCTATTAAACGAATCTCTACTCCACCTCCCGCCTTTGCTTAAAAACACCTTAGAGTTATAATTGCTGGGTATGTCAACGAGTAGTTATCCAAAAGAGAGTTGGTTGAGCTCCAAGATAGAGGTTAGGGTTTCAAAGATTGGCAAAGGATCTTTTGCCAAAGAACCTATTAGAGAAGGCGAGGTTGTTGTAGTTTGGGGAGGGGAGACGGTTAATACTAATGAGGCAAAGAAGGCAGAAAAGACTGGAAAGATAGTAATGCAATGGGCTGATAACGTCTGGACTGTGGAGGATGCAGGAGATGATGAGACGTACTTTATTAACCATTCCTGTGACCCTAATTTATGGATGAAGGGTATCTCTACTGTGGTTGCCAGAAGAGATATTAATAAAGATGAAGAGTTGACGGCAGACTATGCTTTATGGGAAGCCGATGAAAGCGAAATAAAACCTTGGGAATGCCAGTGTGGATCACCGCGTTGCAGGCATAAAATAACTGGCAAGGATTATAAGTTGCCTGAGCTTCAACAAAGATATGAAAATCATTTTTCTGAACTTATAAATAATAGGATTGAGGGTATCTTTAAAAACAATGGATGATTGTTACCAAGAAGATGATCCTCAAAATCCATACGGTGAGTTAGGAGATTATCCTAAGTTGCTGGAAAAAGCCTGGAAAGAATTTCATGATCAAGGACTGGATTATTTTATAGCTTATGAGGGTGCAAAACCAATAAATTTTATAAAAGGATAGGGTTTGTCGCTACGTTTACAGGAATTTGTTACTCAAGACAATAGATATCTCGCTCCAGACTCTCTTTCATAATATAATACAAAGATATGGCTGATATTGTCTTAGAGGTGGATAATCTTATTAAGGATTATGGAAGTTTTAGGGCGGTTGATGGGATTTCTTTTAAAGTACCAAGAGGTAAAATAGTAGGTTTTTTGGGTCCTAATGGGGCTGGTAAGACTACTACAATCCAAATGCTTTTGGGGATCACCTTATTAACCTCCGGTAGTATTAAATATTTTGGCCAAGATTTTAACAAAAATAAATCAAAAATCTTAAGCAGGATTAATTCAGTTTCTGCCTTTAATACGCTATTAGGAAGAATCTCCGCTTGGGAAAATTTGGTAGTGTTTGCTGATCTTTATGAGGTTAAAAATGTTAAAGAAAAAATTAATGAGTTTGCCAGAATTTTTGAGGTCGAGGATGTTATACATCAACGGTATTGGGACTTATCTTCGGGACAAAGAACAAGAATAAATTTAATTAAGGCTTTATTGAATGATCCAGAGATAATTTTGATGGATGAACCAACAGCCTCACTTGATCCAGATATTGCCGATAAAACCCTGACATTAATTGAAAATTTATGTCATTCTAAAAACCTCACAATCCTATTTACTAGTCACGATATGAATGAAATAACTAGAATTTGTGACGAGGTAATATTTTTGGATAAAGGGAAAATTGTGGCTCAGGATACGCCATTGGGATTAACTAAAAAAATTAAAGAGTCAAGATTAACGATTATTTTTAATGGTAAACAGGAGATGGTTGAAGAAGCTCTTGAGGAAGATGCGATCTCTTTTAAATTTACCGAGAAAGGTAGAGTAGAGGTTATAGCTGAAGAAAAAATAATACCAAAACTAATCATTGATATTGGTAAAAAAGGCATTGAAATTGTCGATCTTGAGGTAAAGAAACCATCTTTAGAGGATGTTTTTTTAAACTTTGCCAGAGGGGGTCAAGTTGAGTCCTAGGAGGATTAAAGGAATTCTTATTCAAGAGGTTTATCTGACACTTAGGTCGGTGGAGGTCATTATGGACATTATCGTTTTTCCCATTATGTCGGTAATTTTGTTTGGTTTTTTGACCACCTATCTTTCTGGATCTAATCAGGAGATATCAAGAAACGTCATGTTAGGAATACTGCTTTGGCAAGTTGTATATATTACTCAGTACTCCGTATCAATGAACTCTATCTGGAATATTTGGTCTAGAAATTTAACCAATTTATTTATCACTCCGTTATTGGTTAGAGAATTATTTGTGGCGAGTATGATGTCTGCGATCATAAAAGCGTTTATAATCTTTTCCTTAAGCAGTATTTTATCGGCGCATATATTTAATTTTAATATTTTTGATGTTGGCATTTTGCCTTTAATACTGGTCTACCTAAGCTTGTCTATATTTTCTTTTTCAATCGGGGTAGCGATTGCTGGCTTAATCTTTAGGTTGGGCACTAAAATTCAGGCCTTCGCTTGGGGATTATTACCGATGCTACAGCCATTAATGGCTGCGATTTATCCGGTAGAGGTTTTGCCGAGAGCACTACAGGTAATTGCGTATGTATTTCCGACAACCTTTGCGTTTGAGGCGATTAGATTTAGCATGAAAACTGGACAGATAAATTGGCAGTTACTAGGAATGAGTTTAATTGTAAATCTTGTGTGGTTAGTTGTGTCTTGTTGGATATTTAATTTTCTTTTCAAAAAGTCAAAAGAAACTGGGCAGTTTGCCAGGAATGAAGGATGATCTGTTTTGTCTGAATTGACAAGATTTGCTTATAAAGCCATACTTATTTTATGATCGACAAGAAATTTAGAGAAGATTTTATCGAGTTGTTTACAGAAGTTTTTCAAGGAATAGTTGTTCCTGAACTTGACGACATTAAAAGTGATCTTAAGGATGTTAAGAACCGATTAGGTTCCATAGAGAACAGACTAAGTTCACTTGAAAGAAAAATAGATAACTTTTCGGCTAAAGTAATAGATCTAGAAGGACAACTTAAAGAGTATGAGCAAAAAATTAACCAGTTAGAAGCTGCTTGAATTTAGGATCAAAATATAGTAAATTACAAAGAGTGTCTTGCCCGAGAGGGCATTTTTTGGGTAAATTAAATATATGGATTTAATCACTCAGTACTCTAGTTTAATAATTTGGTCTGGGGCTGTAGCCTCTTTAGTGTATGGACTAGTTCTTGCGGTGTGGATTTTAAAGTTGCCTGATGGTGACCAAAAGATGAGAGAGATTGCTACAGCTATCCAAGAAGGTGCCGCAGCATATCTGACCCGCCAATACCAAATTATCGCCATGGTCGCTTTGGTAATAGGGGTGGCTCTATTTTACTTCTTAGGCTTAAACTCGCTGTTAGGATTTTTTGTTGGAGCGATCTGCTCAGCCGTAGCTGGTTTTATTGGCATGAATGTGGCGGTTCGGGCAAATGTTAGATGTGCTGAGGCTGCCAAAACTGGATTAGCTCCGGCTTTTAATGTAGCTTATAAAGGTGGAGCAGTAACCGGGTTTTTAGTAGCAGGTTTGGGGCTGACAGCAGTATATGGATTCTATCAATATACTGGGGGAGATTTAAGATCATTAATTTCTTTGGGTTTTGGAGGTTCACTGATCTCGGTGTTTGCGAGACTTGGGGGAGGGATTTATACCAAGGGAGCAGATGTTGGAGCTGATTTAGTTGGTAAAATAGAGGCCGGGATTCCGGAAGATGATCCGCGGAATCCAGCTGTGATCGCTGATAATGTGGGAGATAATGTTGGTGATGACGCTGGGATGGCAGCTGATGTTTTTGAAACTTATGCAGTAACCGCAATCGCAGCCCTGCTTTTGGGCGAGATGTTATTGCCGAATTTTGCTGGAGCCGTTGTTTATCCATTGGTAATTTTATCAGTTGCTACATTTACCTCAATTATTGGCAGCATCTTGGTTCGCTTAACAGGGCGGAGGATTATGAAGGCTTTGTATCAAGGATTAATCGTAGCTTTGGTTTTATCTGCAGCTGTGTTTTACCCAGTAACTTTAAGTTTAATGGCCAACAATGGTACTTACCCAGCACTAAATCTATATCTTTCTACTTTGGTTGGATTGGTGATTACCGGGGGAATGATGGCGATTACTGAGTACTATACTGGTATCGGTTTTTCACCAGTAAAACATATCGCTAATGCTTCCAAAACCGGTCACGGCACCAACGCTATCGCGGGACTGGCTTTATCAATGAAATCCACCTTTGCTCCAATATTACTAATCTCTCTGGGTATATTAGTAAGTTTTTCCTTGGCCGGCTTATATGGAGTAGCCCTAGCAGCTGTAGCGATGTTATCACTGGCCGGTATAATAGTAGCAATCGATGCTTTTGGACCGATCACTGATAACGCCGGTGGGATTGCTGAGATGGCTGGTTTGCCGGAAAAAGTGCGGGATAACACCGATCCACTGGACGCTGTTGGTAATACCACTAAGGCAGTCACTAAAGCTTATGCTATCGCCTCGGCTGGATTGGCAGCTCTAGTTTTGTTTGCCTCATATGCACAAGAGTTGGGTGAATTAGGGGCACCCTTAAGGTTTGATTTGGCTGATCCACAGGTATTAGTAGGGTTATTTATTGGTGGAGCCATGCCATATTTATTTGCATCTCTAGCAATGGAAGCAGTAGGTGTGGCTGGAGCAGCTGTGGTAGAGGAGGTTAGGCGTCAATTTAAACAGATTAAGGGAATTATGGAAGGTAAAGCCAAACCAGATTATGCAGCCTGTGTGCGGATTGTGACAGCTGCTGCCCAAAAAGAGATGTTTGTTCCGGCCTTGATCCCAGTTGTAATTCCGGTGGCAGTAGGGTTAATTTTAGGGCCGGTAGCCCTGGGAGGGTTATTAATTGGTTCGATCATCACCGGGCTGTTTGTGGGGATATCTATGACAACTGGTGGAGCAGCTTGGGATAATGCTAAAAAGTATATTGAAGCCGGTAATCTAGGCGGTAAGGGCTCAGTTGCCCATCAAGCAGCAGTTACTGGCGATACTATTGGGGATCCATACAAAGATACCGCCGGGCCAGCCATTAACCCAATGATAAAGGTAGCCAATATCGTTGCCCTTCTATTGGTTCCCTTCTTAAAGTAATACTTTCTAGTTACCTTGTAGCAAATGATACTAAATCCTCTGAAGAGTCTTAGTAATTAATTCCCGGGGAGCGTAAATAAGGTAAACATGCTGCTAAACTGACAGAGACCGTAGGTCTCTGTTGACCTAGTAATCGAAAATATGGCATCTCTTGAGGTCCAATTATAACTCCACGATTAAGAGGCCAATCAAGACTCGAAATCCTCGTGGCACTATATGAACTTGGCCGATCATTACTGAAATAATACTGCTCAAAACCCTCTCCGTCTAGTTCTCTAGGTGTCCATAATTTAGAAACATAGGATATGAACCTCTCATCCCTAATTCCTACCAGTAATCTATTAAGAGTACCTCTTGGTGTAGGTATTTCTACATCACAACTTAACACATCAACTTTATAGGGAACGATTTCTAACCTAGTACAACCCTCAAGAAGACTTACTTGTAAACTTGTAAAGTCATTGTGAGGTTCATATATAACCGATCGAGAAAATTGGTCACCACCTCTAGAGTGATGGGTTAGATCAAGATAATGCTCACAAGATTTAGCCTGCCAAGACATCTTATTGAAGGTATTGTAGAACAGCGATTGATAAGTTGCAACTTTAATAATCAGCTTTCCAATCCGGGATTGGAGGATCAGTCTTTATCTAGGGTGATGTGTTTTAGGATCTCTAGGGTTTTGCCGTACTCTTTTTGATTTAAAACAAAATCTCGATAACTATCTAAAGATTTAAAATGCTCTAAAATTTTCCCCTTATTTATGAATGGGCCACCTTCTATAAAATATGAGTTATATGATGACCATGGGTACAGATCGGGATTATTTATAAGACAAGACACTACGGGGTTGAGATGGATGTATCTAGAAAGGTGTAGAAGCTGTTCATCAGTCTCAATCTCTACAGCTTTAAATATTCCTTGGAAAATAGGTCCTTGCAGATTATACTTAATGTTTCTGTATTTGGTATAACTATGAATGAACCTTCTCATAAACTCAGATACTCCCCCGTCTCTTAGCTGAGTTACTAAGAGATGAAAATGATTAGGCATTAAGCAATAGCAGATGATATCAACTATCTTTTTAGAAGGGTCGATTTTGAAAAGTTTACTTATTCGATATGTGGAGAATTTGGGCTTTGGATTTTCTATTTGGTAATAGAAAAAGGTTTGAAGAAAGTGAGAGTAATCTTTTCTATCTGTAAATATTGGTTGCTTTTGTAATCCCCGATTGTATATATGGTAAAGACCACTCTTAGTAAACTTAGTTAAACGGTAGGGCATCCTAATAATTTAGCTTTCCAATCCCGGATTGTCAAGTCAGTACGAACTTATTCGACAATAACCGAGCCTGTTAAGGTGGGGAAGAGGTGATTATGGTACACATAAGTACCTTTGGTGGGGAATGCTAAGGTTACTTCTTTACCGTTGATAATATTCCCGATATTTAAAGCAGGGTAAGTTGTGTGTTGAGGGTGAGGGGCTGAGGAGATGTTATGGGTTTTATTGTCAGTGTTTATCCAAGCAACTGTTCCACCAGCCTTAATCTTAATAGTTTTGGGATCAAAACCAGTGGAGGCAATCTTTACTACCGCTTCCTTGATTTGAGAGCCAGAGGTGGCCTCAGAACTTGGTGAGCTTTCGGGAGCACTAATTTGGGGGGTTGGGTTGATAGTGGCTGGTGAAACTATCGAAGATGGCTTATATGATCTATAAGCCAGGTATCCGCCAACAGCGACCACTATGAGAATGACAACTACTGCTCCAAGGTTCTTATTCACTTTATTTAACTTAATATACACTATGAGTTTTGTCAACCCTATTGTATAATTTTCATCTATGGCTGAAAACAGATCAATTTTACCTAGTGTGACCACTGTGCATAAGGCTGATTGGAGACAGGCACTAAAAGATCTTGAAGATTTACAGGTTAAACAATTCGCCGTATTTTTAACTGGCTTGTCTTCTAGCGAGAGATCAGATTTATATCATATTTTAGAGGACATGAAAGGGATCAGGATACCTTTTGTTCATGCCGTATCTGAGATGACACCAGAGGAATATCGGTATCTGATGGATACATTTGGTACCAAGAAGTTTAATCTCCATACTCTGCGATCTTGGCCATTGAAGTATCCTTTAGGTGAATTAACAAAATATATCTACATTGAAAATAGCGGGGTAATACCTACTCAAGCTGATTTAGAGGGATTTGCTGGTTTGTTAATAGATATGTCTCATCTGGAAAACACTCGTTTATCTAAGCCTAAGGATTATCAGGATTTAATGAACTTAATTCGCACAAATCCTGTAGGAGCTAATCATATCAGTGCTATTTTAAAACAGCCAGTTACTGATCGGTGGGGTTTTCACTATGATATGCATAGGTTAACCGACTTAACACAGCTGAATTATTTAAAAGATATCCCCGATTATTGTTTTGGTGGATATCAAGTAATAGAGCTGAGCAACTCAATTACAGAACAATTAGAGGTAATAGAATATATTCAGAAAAATAATCTTACCCCTTAAATTTGGAGATGAATCTAAAATTGGGTATAATGCAAATTGCGTCGCCATCGTCATTAGAGCTTACTCGCAGATGGTGTACCTTAAAAATTTAATATGCCGCCATCGTCTAGTGGCCTAGGACACATGATTCTCATTCATGAAATCACGGGTTCAAATCCCGTTGGCGGTACTTTGTTTAATACCATCTGTGGTATCTCTCTAACAATTGACAAGTTGTGATCTATGTCATAAAATTCACAGCAGTTTTAAAAAAAATGCCTACTTCTAAAAAGGGTAAGCTGTCTACCTCTACACCAAAAGTATATTTCACCCAGTCGGGATTAGAAAACACCAGGGCGGATTTGGAGACGTTAAAAAGTATTAAAAGAAAAGAGGTCTCAGATCGAATTGAGGCTGCTAGACAGCAAGATGATGATGAGGAAAATTCTGAATATGACGCAGCCATTGAGGAACAGAGTTTAATCGAGAGTAAAATTGTTTATCTGGAAGAGGTTTTACACAACGCTAAATTAATTACAAAAGATGCTGCTAATGAGAGTGTATTAGTTGGTTCAACAGTAAGAGTGGATATGGGTGGAAGTATACAAGAGTTTACCATTGTGGGAAAAGTTGAAGCTAATCCTGCCAAGAAAAAAATCTCTAATGAATCCCCAGTAGGAGCAGCTTTATTAGGGGCTAGAATTGGTGAGGAGATTGAGATTAGTACTCCCAATTTAAAATACCGTTGTAAGGTGCTAAGCATAGCCTAAACAGGCTACGGCTTGCCAGCTATCCTCAGCTTCAGATATACTTCACGTATGCCTCTAAAGGATTTACAGAAAGAACGGATTAAAAAGTTAAAGAACATTAAAAAGTTGGGTAGTGATCCATACCCTGCCTCAGTGAAAAGAACTCATACCATCTCTGAAGCTAAAAGTTCTCTCCAAAAAAAAGTTTCGGTGGCTGGTAGAATTAAATCATTAAGGGCTCATGGTAAAATTATCTTCGCAGACTTAGAGGATATGAGTGGACGGATGCAGATTTTTTTCTCTCAAGCAGAGTTGAAATCCGATCAATACGATTTCCTAGTTAACCTAGATATTGGTGATTTTTTGCAAACTGAGGGTGAAGTTTTTAAAACCCAGTCTGGGGAGATCACCATTAGAGTATCCTCATATAATCTGTTAACTAAATCTTTAAGACCAATCCCTGCAGATTGGTATGGTCTAAAAGATGATGAGACTAGGTTAAGAAAAAGATATCTAGACAGTATTATTAACCCAGAAGTTAAAGAGTTGTTTATTAAAAAGTCCAAATTTTGGAGCGCTATTAGAGAGTACCTGCTTAAAGATGGATTTTTAGAGGTTGAGACTCCGGCCTTAGAGCCAATTGCTGGTGGGGCAGATGCCAGACCATTTACCACCCACCACTATGCCTTAAAAAGAAAGCTTTTTCTCAGGATATCCTTGGAGCTATATCAAAAAAGAATGTTGGTTGGAGGAATGGAGAAGATATTTGAGGTTGGCAAGGTGTTTAGAAATGAAGGGATGGATGCTGAGCATCTTCAAGACTATTTACAGATGGAGTTTTATTGGGCCTATGCAAATTATCAGGATTTAATGACTATGACTCAGAAGCTGTATCAATATGTTGTTAAACAAACTACCGGGTCTTGGCAAACTATCTATCATGGCCACAAGATTAAATGGGATGGAAATTGGCCAAAGATAGATTATGTCGAGGCTTTTAAAGTTGCGACGGGAATAAATTTGGATGGTGAGGTAACAGAGGATCAATTAAGGGAATATGCTCAGCAAAATAGAATTCCCATTGATGCAAAAGTTGGATTAGGGCGGTTAATTGATAGTATCTACAAAAGAACAGTTCGAGCAAAATTAATTCAACCAACATTTTTGATAAATCATCCGGTTGCGGTTTCTCCTCTGGCCAAAAGAATGCCGTCAAACCCCAAGAGAGTCGAAAGGATGCAGATATTAGTTGGGGGAACTGAGGTGGGAAATGGCTTTTCAGAGCTTAATGATCCAATTGATCAGTTAAATCGCTTTAAAGAACAATCAAAGTTACGAAAAAGCGGAGATGATGAGGCGCAAATGATGGATTTGGATTATGTTGAGGCTTTAGAATATGGAATGCCACCGGCAGCTGGATTTGGCTTGTCACAAAGGTTATTTGCGGTGATGGTTGATAAGCCGATTAGAGAAACCGTATTTTTTCCATCCATGAAGGAACAAAAATAGGGATAGTTGATGACCAGAGATCAATCGTATCAATTGGTTACCTCAATGCTGACTAATCCTAACTTAGTTAAGCATTGTTTAGCGGTCGAGGCCATAATGGTGGAGGTGTGTGAGTATCTTCAAGATAAGCATCCGGAACTTTCTAGTCAGGAGTTTGACAAAGAAGAGTGGGGGTTGGTGGGATTATTGCATGATGCTGATTATGAGGTAACTAATAAAGATTTAGAAACCCACACTGATGTAATAGTGGGTAAGTTACAGGAGTTAAAAGAGAGCGAGAGGTTGATTAAGGGAATATTGGCTCATCACTCACTCAAGAAACCAGTGAGAGATAATTTAATGGAAAAAGCTATCTACTGCATAGATGAATTAGCAGGATTGATTACTGCCTGTGCGTTAGTTCAGCCAGAGAAAAAATTATCATCTGTCACGGTTGAATCAGTAATGAAAAAATTTAAGCAATCGTCTTTTGCTGCTGGTGCCAAAAGAGAGCAGATTAAAGCCTCGGAAGAAGAGCTAGGGATTCCTTTAGAAGAATTTGTTAGAATAAGCTTAAGGGCGATGCAAAAAATATCAGGTCAGTTGGGGCTTTAAAACATTATGTTAGACATAGATTTTATTCGTAAAAATTCAGGGATAGTTAAAAAAGCTATTGAAGATAAAGGGATTGATTTAGATATTGATGAATTACTAAGGGTTGATCAAAAAAGGCGTCAGATGTTAGCCAAAGTAGAGGAGTTACGACAGCAAAGAAATGAAGCTGCTGGAAGACGTGATGTAGAAAAAGGTAGAGAGGTAAAAAGAGAGCTGGAAACTTGGAGTATAGATCTTCAGGAATCAGAGGAGAGACTGACTCATTTAATGTTGTATGTACCCAATATTCCCTCAGTGGACTCTCCTGTGGGAAAAGATGCAGCTGCTAATCAAGTTGTTTCCAAATGGGGTCACATTCCAGAGTTTGATTTTGAGATTAAAGATCATGTTGAGATAGGTAGAGAGTTAGATATTATAGATTTGGAAGCGGGAACTAAAACTTCCGGATTTAGGGGTTATTATTTAAAAAATGAAGGTGCAACGCTACATCTAGCTTTATTAAATTATGCTTTTGACAAGATAGTATCCAAAGGATTCTCACCGGTTATCCCACCGACATTGGTTAATAGTAGGGTCCTGGTTGGTAGTGGACACTTCCCTTTTGGAAAAGAGAATGTTTATCAGATAGCAAATCCTGGGAAGCTGGCAACCGGGGAAGATATTAAAAATCCTCTATATTTAACTGGTACCTCAGAGCCTGCACTTTTGGCATACTATATGGATGAAGTTATTGAAGAGACAAAATTACCCATTAAAGTTTGTGCTATGACCAAGTGTTACCGATCTGAGGTAGGAGATTATGGTAAAGATACCCGAGGTTTGTATCGGGTGCATGAGTTTGATAAAGTGGAGCAGGTAGTTATCTGCCGAGATGATCTTGACGAATCAGAAAGAATTTTTCAGGAGATGCAGTCAACCACAGAGGAGATACTAAGGGAGCTGGAGATTGCTTATCAAGTTGTAAAAACATCCACCGGGGATATGGGAGCAGGGAAGTATAGGATGAATGATATTGAGATATGGATGGCAGCTCGTGGTAAGTATGGTGAAATCTGTTCCAACTCTAACTTAACCGACTGGCAATCCAGAAGATTAAACTTGAAATATAAAAGTAAGTCTGAGGGGAAAAATTATTATTGTTATACCTTAAATACTACGGTTATGCCCTCCCCGAGAATTCTCATAGCTTTGCTGGAAAATAATCAACAAAAAGATGGAAGTATCAGAATCCCCGAAGCATTATACCCTTATACAAATTTTTCAGAGATAAAACCCAAGTAATAATTAAGCTAAGGATCAATTCTAGTTTCAACTATCAGTGGGCCTATCGGTTGTTTTTCCAATAAAGTATAGTTTTTAAAGTGGTTATACCAAAGATCTTTAAGTTTTTCGTCCTGGGGCTGAACGATTAAAAACACTAAATCAGACTCTTTTTTGGATATATTATTTTGAAAAAACTGTTGAGAGGGAACGTAGGGTGGTTTATTGGGGGCATAAGTATATTCACTGGGTAAATACCCGTACTGTTTTTTTCCGTACCACCAAAAAAGATATTGATAAGGAAAATCATAAACAGAGGGCAGGTATGAATAAACTTTAAAGTTAGCACCATTTGATTTTTTATATACATAATCAATGGCGTCAATTTCATTGGCAAGTAATGAAGGGTCTTGGTTTCTCTTTCCATAATCAAACTGAAAAAAATGAACAATATTGTTTAAAGAGAGAATAAAAATTACTGATGCTAGTATCAAAGACAAAAATTTAGGAGAATGGTAAATAACCCAACTACTTAGTATGATTCCTGATACAACGATTAATCCTAGGTGCCAAGGATTAACAGCAACCGGTATAAAAATATATCCTAAAAAGGGAACAATAATTAAGGATAGTGATGTACCTAATAATGGGTCCTGAGCTAATTTATTTTTTTGTGTTTTAATAACTAGTGCAATTAAAGAGATAACTAAAATATTGACTAACCACTTAATATTAAAAAATGTCGCTACTAAACCGTTATAAAACGTTTCTGTTATAAGACTGAATCGATAGCTGGGATTAAATCCGGACCCGCTAGGATTTTCCGCAATATATTTAATCACTGAGTTAGCCATAATAAAATTGTGTCGCAGGTCAAATAATAATTGAGGTAATAAACAGATAATAAATCCAGAAGTTCCCAGCCAAAATTCTTTCCTTTTTGAAAGTTTCAGGTTATTGGATAGTATTAGGGAAGCAAAAATAATTAATGGAACAAAAACTCCAGCATTCATCTCAAAGTTGAAAAATATTCCCCCCAAAAAAAAGGTTACAAACCAATCTTTTGATTTGTTAGTTTCTATTGAGTGCATTAATAAATAAACAAACAGTGGAGTCAAAAGTGCTACCGGATTAGGGTTAAATGAGTAAGAGGTTAATAAAACTATGTAGTTTGAGGAAACCCATAGCGATCCGGCAACTACCATGGAAAATAAGCCATATCCTTGAACAAGTTTGAGTAAAAAATATCCACCTATTGCCCAAAAAATAATTTCCATAATAATTGCTGAATAAGGATTTCCCCCGGATAAGATGTAAGGGATTGCCAATAAATAATACCAAGCAGGCCCATTATAAAAACCATCTATTGCAGAGGTGGGCCCAATTAGTCGTGGTTTTTTAAGCTCCACCATCTCTCTTACATCTATAAAGTCCCTGGCTGAGTCCATGTGGAATATGAAGCTACCGTTTTGTGTAAGTAGTAAACGGAAGAGAACACCAACGGTTAGTGTCAAAATTAAAACTATAAAAAAACTTCGATCTTTTATTGGCATACAAATTAGAGGGGCCTTTGATATCAAAGGCCCCTCGTCCTCTCTCATTACGTAGTTGAGGGAGGAGTTGTTGGATTAGGTTGCTCGTTTGTCGGAGCTTCCGATACAGGTACTGCTAGTGGTACATCTGTCACGTCAGTGCCCGGTACTTGGGGATCTGGTGTAACATCAGTTGGTGCCTCTGTGGGTACAGACGGAGCTGTAGGATCACCCATACCGCCTGTAGTTGGTGCAACCACTGGAGGAGTTGTTACTCCTGCTGGATCTTGAGTTGTGTTGTCCATATAAATTTTCACCCCCTCTCAGATTAGTAATACATACCATTTTGACAAAAAACCAAGCTATGGGTCAAGTAGTAAAAATGGTAAGAAGGCTAGAGAACTTCTTGGAGCGCTTCGTTTGTTTCCATTCTAAAATCAAACCATTGTCGTTTTAAATTGGCTACTAATTCAGGATCCCAGGTTAGGATGGACCACTCTCTGGTTCCTGCGTCAATTCCCTTATCCTCCAAGTTATTGGTTCCAAATAGAGCAATCTCGCCGCCCCCATCATCCGCGATTAATAACTTGCCATGTTGGTCTCTAAAAGGGTTTACTCTAGTTGTAAAGCGGTAACCATTTTTTATTTGAGCTCTTCTGTTAATTTGACCGAGAGTCCATTGTAGGTGATGCCAGCCAATAGGAGTTAAAAAATCTTTTATGCCTAACTGAAGAATATGAGTAAGCGATTCAACATTCACACCTCTGGTAGACGCATCTGAAAACGCCCTGGCAATAGTACCCCCCCGCGGAAAAAATGAGGAATCTAGGATATATTTTCTGGCGTTTTGAGTTATAGCCATAGCTTTATGTCTAGTGACTGATTGACCTGGAACACCAGCATCAATATAAAGATAAGTATTATTGGTTAGAGGTATTTCTTTATCTTTTGGGTAAGGATTGGTATGTAAATTATCAAATTCATCCGCTAGTTTTTCGGCTACTCTACCGGTAAATTTCACCATAAATTCGGCAAAATTAACTGTAGCACCATCCAAATTAACCCCTCCAAAATAAAAGACCTCATTATCTCTTCTCCCACCTTTAATATGATCTCTGTTAAAGACTGGAACTAAATGTTCTTTGATGCTTTGGGGTGGATTAGTAAAGTTAAGTTCAACACCGGCAGCTTCAAATTCTTTGTAGAATCGTTGCTTGCTCTGTATGGTACTTAAAACGTAAGGCGCTAGCACGATGGTTAAGGCATTTGCTAGATGAAACATCCCGTTAGTTTCCATCTTTGAATATGAATCTACATAAAATCTTTTTTTACCAACCGCTGGAACTGTATTAAAAATACGCAGTACCTCATGGCCTACCGAATCAGGATCCAAAGTCATGGATTTAAGATCAAAGACTTCTCTAGTGAAAGGAGCTTCTTTAGCTGCATCTGCCAAATATCCGAGACCCGGGAGAACTGCTTTATTAGCGACTCTAACCTCAACTAATCTAGGCTGACCAAGTCTTGTCTCTGTAGTCATGAGGGTAGTGTAACATATTAAAGCTATAGGTTCAATAATTGAGCAAAGCAGTGCTTGAGACAGGGAACCTGACTTGTAACTTTATACTGCCGAAAATTTCCTCGTTGATCAGTTTAGTTTTATAGTTTTCTATCTCTAACTCTTTGGCCAACATTTGAGACGGGATTCCTTCTGGTGGTTCTATAATCAAAAATGAAATAGATAGTGGCTGATCGGTTCTTTCTAGTACGCCATCACCTAACAGGTTAATCTGGTTGGGGCCATAAAATATCGGTAGGTATCCGTATTTATCTTTGCCGTACCAACTATAAAGATAGGCCCAAGTAGTGTTGGTCCACAAAGGTACAGTAATGTTATTAATATAAAATGGTCCACCATCAGCTATCTGGTAGGTTTTATCTATTAAAGCCAATTGATTTTTTAAATTCATATCATCAGGGATTACCAACAGTGTTTGACCTTTAGGATTTTGAGAGATAATTGTAGTGATATTGGAGTATAAAATTACAGATACCGTTACAAAAAATAACAACCCGCTTTTAGACTTAAAACTTTTTAAGACAAATGTTGTAGCAATAATCACTGAAGATATTAAACCAATGTTGGCATAGTTAGAGTTATGACCCCCAAACAAAAAAATTATCAAAGAAGATAATAGAGTAAAGATTATAAATGGCTGGCTTTTATTAAGATAAACAATCAAAAATCCTAGTAGCCCTCCCAAGAATACATTTGTTGGTAATAAATTATAGATGAAAGTATCGGCTAACTTATTTAGGTAGTTAATAAATTGAGGAATAAACATGGGTCTCCACTCTAAGTTTTTGGTTTCTGAGATAAAATTAAATCCTTGAACCGTCTGATTAAAAGAGTTGAACTTAACAGCAGACATCACAAAAGTACTTAAAACAACAGCAGTCACCATAGCTGATATTATTAATGTTTTTTTGTTGGGAACATTAATTTTAAATAAACACCCAAAGATGGGAATTAAGATAAAAAGATACAGCATAAAAAGCTGAAATTGACAGGATAAAGCTGCCCAAAAACAGGCCAAGGGTAATCCCAATCGGTGCCCTTTTTGCCATAGCCACAAAGAGTAAAAAAACCAAGCAGAAGTTACTAATACCGGAGATGGATTTGATAGCCAGGGTCCATACTGCGTAGCTTGAAAAGAGGTAGCAAATAAAATCCCAGCGATAGTAGCCCAGAACTTATTTCTTAGAAGACCCTTAGAAAGTAAATAAATTGGGATAACAGCAGTTGAATTAATTAACAACAACCACACTGAGGCGATTTTTGGATCCCCTCCTCCCAACAAGTATCCAGGTACCAAGAGATAATAATAGGCGACTCCATGATATAACCCTGGTGTTGAGGTGGGAGGACCTTGAATTTTTGGATCTCCCTGAATAATCTCCTGAACTAAAAACGCATCCCGGGACATATCATAATGAAAAGATACTCCCTCGGTCATTAAAAATAGTGACCTAATGGTAAATGTCAGCAAGAATAAAAAAAGGACGACCTTCATATATTTAATTTGTATATTTCAAATATTACAGTTTCTCCATCTTTAAAATCTTTAATTATCCGGTAATTAATATTACTATCTCTTAAGAATTTTAGAAACTCTAATTTTGCTGATATGAAATGAGAATTTTCATCAGCATGGGCAATATATAGGTATTCATCGGTTTTTTTAAAATTTTTGGATAAATTCACCAATGTAGCTCCATAAGTATGAGCATCAAGAAAACTAAATGGTTCAATATATTTTTCTGTTTCTTGGTTAAAGCTTAATAGTTGATTGCAGATATCAACATCTAAACAGACAAATTTAACTGGGTAGTTTTTTGTGTAATTTATTAAAGGATAAATTGCTGATGACCAAGCAATCAATTTTGTAGGTTGTGAGTATTTTATAAGATATAATCCATTGACGACTAATTGGTAGGTTGCAAGAAAAATAATTAAAAAAGTAAGCATTATTTTTAAGTGGATGTTTTTACAAAAAGAATAAATTTTTACATAACCAATACTTAATAAAATTGTTGGGAAAGGAGAAAGGACCAAGATATGCCAAGCAGATACCGCCCGTTTTGTTAAAAGAATCTGTAGACTTATCAGAATGACAACTAGGGTTAAGAATCTAAAATGATTGCTTTGTTTAAATATTAATATTGCCCCAGCTAAAACAATAATCAAAATTAACAATGAAAATAAGATTCCTAGTGGAGTAGGGTCATATCCATAAATGGTTTGGTAAAATAAAGTACCGTTGGTCAGATCAGATAAATTGCTAATAAAAATAGGGAAGTTGCGAATTATATTAATAAGAGATACCTCACTGGTAAAGTGTTTATAGCTTAGTGCTGTTTCCCGGGAGAGTTTGAAAAAAAATCGCAGAAGAAAATATGTAGGAAATCCAATTAATAATAGTGATATAAATCTTCCAAAGTGTTTGAGGTTGTTATGGAAAGTCTTCCCGTAAATAATTAAGAAACTAATAATTAAAGAATTAGCAAACCATATGAAGTTTATTTTATTAAATATTCCCAAAGCGAGAATGATATATATTCCCAGAAAATAATATATATTCTTAGTTTTTAGGTATAGTGATAATAAATAAATGCTTAAGATCTTAAGAAAAAATTCTAAGACAGTTGGTCCGTTATCAGCCCTAGAGTAAGAGATGAGGCTGGGATCCAGACTTAAAAATAAAACACAAATTAGGGCAGTTTTTTTATCAAAGAACCCTCTTAAAGTTTTATAGAGAATAAATAAAGAGATGGAGATTATAATTATATGGGGGAGTCTGATTGATAAAATATTGACACCAAAAAGGTAAAATATTGGCATATAGATGTATGACTTTAGGGCACCAATATAGGGAAAAACCATAATTGGCAGGCCATTAAAACTCTTCCATAAAAAGAAGTTATCCGGATTAAAAGTTGCAGCATTAACAAACATTAACTGGTCGTTATTAACTCCGGGATGCTCAATTTTAATGACTGAGATTAAAAAATAAATAGTGATAAAGATTAAAACTAAATTATGGGAGTTTACCCAAGTAAATAAAGAGACTAATATTTTTTTCATTGAAATGTCCCTCAGTTGATCAAGGGTGGATTTAATTAGGATAATGACACTTTTTATATTTCTTGCCAGATCTACACCAGCAGGGATCATTTCTACCAATCTTTTGTTTTTGAACTCCCCCGTCTGAACCGATCGTTTGTTGGGAGATAACCTGGCCTCCCCTTTCAACAGTAACCCTAGTAGGGGAGTCTGTTAGGTGCTCAATTTTTTGCTCCAAAGCTTCTTGATGAATCTCCTTTATTTGAGGAAGTGGTTGAGATAAAGGTATGTTTTCTCTGCCTTGGGTAGATAGTTTATAGATCTGATGGACAATTGATGAGTCAATGGTTTTAATTAATCTGTCAAACATATCGAAGGCTTCCCTTTTGTATTCCACTAAAGGCTCTCTTTGCCCAAAAGACCGGAGTCCTATACCAGTCCTTAAATCATCAACTGAATCTAGATGCTCAACCCAAAGAGTATCAATGACATTTAAGTAAACAAATACCTCCATCTGCCGGATCACCTCAACCCCAAACTCCTTTTCCCTAGCTTCATATAAATCATGGGCTAATTTTATTAAGAAGCTGGTAATTTCTTCGTGAGACCCTAAATTAGAGACCTGTTTTTCTAGCTCTGCTTGTGAATTAGGATCAAAATTAATGATAGAGGAAAACCGATCAATTATTTGTTTAGATTCCACTCCCTCAGCTGTGTGAATTAAAACCAGTTGCTCAATCTCTTTATCGATTTTCTCCAGCACTTCATCTTTTAATCCCAAGCCTTCTTTATGCTCAGATGCAGCCAAAACTCTTTTTCTAATTCCATAAATAACCTGCCGTTGTTGATTCATAACATCGTCATACTCAACGGTGTATTTCCTGGCATCAAAGTTGTGTCCCTCCACCTTTTTTTGGGCTGACTCAATCGCTTTGGAGACCATGCCATGTTCAATTGGGGTATCCTCAGGAATCTTCAAAAAATTCATCACTTTAGCAACCTGCTCTCCACCAAAAATCCTCATCAGATCATCTTCCAGTGAAACAAAAAATCGGGAAGCTCCAGGATCACCTTGCCGGCCGGATCTGCCCCTTAGCTGATTGTCAATTCTTCTTGATTCATGTCGTTCGGTTCCGAGAACATAGAGTCCACCTAGTTCAGTAACTCCCTTACTCAACTTAATATCAACTCCCCGCCCAGCCATATTGGTAGCGACTGTAACTGCTCCCTTTTCGCCGGCCTTGGAGATAATATCCGCCTCTTTCTCGTGATTTTTAGCGTTAAGTAAAGCGTGTGAGATGCCAAGTTTTTTTAATAAATTAGAAAGATGCTCGTTTTTTTCAATTGAGGTAGTACCAACCAAGACCGGCTGACCGTTTTTATGAAGTCTGACGATCTCCTCTGCCACTGCATTGTATTTGGCGGTTTGGGTTTTATAAATCATGTCCGGTTGATCAATTCTTACCATTGGCCGATGGGTTGGGATCACTAATACATTCAGGTTGTATATTTTATGAAATTCCTCTGACTCAGTAGAGGCTGTACCGGTCATCCCAGCTAATTTTTGGTACATTCTAAAATAGTTTTGGAAGGATATGGTGGCGAGTGTTTGTGATTCCTGTTGAATGGTAACTGCCTCCTTGGCTTCAATCGCTTGATGTAGTCCTTCAGAATAGCGCCTGCCCGGCATTAAGCGTCCGGTAAATTCATCAACAATAATGACCTCACCATCCTTAACAACATAATCTTTATCTTTTTGAAAAAGTGTTTTAGATTTTAAAGATTGCTCAATATGATGTAGAGTTGAGAAGTCTTTCTCATATAAATTGTCCACTCCCAGCAGTTTTTCAACTCTCAAGATACCAGCCTCGGTTAGTGAAGCAGTTCGTTGTTTTTCATCGATAGTATAGTCAGTCTCAGCAGATAGCTTGTCAATCAGTTTAGCAAACTCAAAATACTTTTGAGTAGGTTCACCAGATGGAGCAGATATAATCAGGGGAGTACGGGCCTCATCAATTAAAATAGAGTCCACCTCATCTACTACAGCGAAATAATGTCCGCGCTGTTGGTATTGGGAGAGATCACGAACCATGTTGTCTCTTAAATAATCAAACCCAAACTCATTGTTAGTTCCGACGGTGATATCTGCGTTGTAAGCTTCTTTGCGGGATACAGGTTTAAGATTATTTAGCCTTGTATCAACATGAGAGGTCTCTTTAAATTTAGGATCAAAGATAAAAGATTCATCATGGACAATACTGCCGATTTTGACCCCCAGCTTTTCATAAACTGGTCCTGTCCATCCCGCCTCGCGTCTTGCTAAATAATCGTTGACAGTTACCAAATGAACCCCTTTTCCCAATAAGGAATTTAAATACAAAGCTGGAACAGCCGAGAACGTTTTTCCTTCTCCAGTTTTTTGCTCAGCAATATTACCCTCGTGGAGGGTGATAGCTGCTATTAATTGCACGTCATACAAGCGGACTTTTAAAGAGCGAATAAAAGCCTCTCTAACTGTAGCAAAAACATCTGGTAAAATTTGCTCTAAAGTTTTTCCCTGGGAGAGATCTTTTTTGAACTCCTCGGTTTTGTCTTTAAGTTGTTTATCAGTCAGTTTTTGATACTTTTTTTCTAGTGAGTTAATCGATTCAGCTATCTTGGAAAGTCGGTTAAGATCTCGTTGGTTGGAGTCAACGAACCGAGAGAAGAGATTAAGCATAGAGGAATTATACTGTTTTTAACAGTTGATTTATACCATAATTTTTACTAAACTTATCTTACAAACTGCCCATGAATCCAACGCAGCCCACTGACCCAAATTTGCCCCCAACACCCCAACCTTTGGACGTAGTATCGTCCGATGTTCCACCTACTACTCCTCCACCACCTGCCACTCCTGCTGAATCTATAACTGTGGCTGATCCCGTGGTTCCCCTGGCTTTTCCTATGGATCAAGTGGGGTCGCCTCAACCACAGCTAAGTTCAGAGCTACCTCCAGCTCCAGATCCGGTTTGGGATGCACCTACTGACATGACTCAGGCACCCCCAGTTTCTGAACCAGCAACACCACCTCAAATACCTGCTGATTGGTCACAATCTCCTGTGACAGAGGATCCGGTAAGTGCGCCCGTAGTTGATCCAGCCTTGCCTCCTGATGCTGCCCCAACTGACTTATCCAGTTTAGCAGCAGCACTAGGGTCTCCTGATAATCTGGGTGGCAGTCAGCCAGTTGCAGCTGCTCCTCAACCAACTCCTCCTGAAACACCGACAGTTGTAACTGGATCACGTGGCTTACATCTTCCAAAGTGGGCTTTGATAGTTGGAGCAATTACTGGGCTACTTGCGGTGCTTGGAGCATCAGCTTATTTTATCTTGGGGATTGGGCAGCCAACTACAGATTCAACCTCACTGCCAGCTACTCAACAGACCCTAACCAGCCCGCCTCGGGCAAGTGTTCCTACTCCAACAGTAATTCCTAATCTAGACAGCGGGACTAGTCTGGGTAGTTTGAGTGGAGCTTCTCCTTCAGCTCAGGCTTCTTCATCTGGACAAATTGCACCGGGAGCTACCTCGGTGTTTGACCGCAGAGCTACTCAATAACTTCAATCTCTCGTGAGTTTTCACCTTTCGGGGCAATATTTATTTTAATAGTATTCTCAGGTAATTTATCTAACCTCTCGGCCCATTCAATTAAGGTAATATTGTATGGATTATCCAAAATATCAGATAGCCCAATTGTCTCAATCTGACTCTTATTTTCTAACCTATAAAGATCAATGTGAAATAATTGACCCTGGTTATTTTCGGGGATTGGATAACTTCTGATTAAAATAAAGGTCGGGGAGATTAAATTTTGAGTGATCCCCAAAGTCTTGGCAAAACCTTGAATAAAGGTGGTTTTACCTGACCCCAAAGGTCCAGATAAAGCTATAATTCCTCCATTTTTGCAGCAACTAGCGAGATCTGCTGCTATTTTTTGGGTCTCAGTAGCTGAGTTAGTCTGATATTTTTTCATTTGTTCTGAAGCGAATATACAACAATCCGACCCCGATCAGCAAGAAAGCAACTCCTCCTATAATATATGGAATATTAATAGATTGAGTTGGTGAGATCTGAGTTGGAGTTTCATCAGATGGGGAATTATTTTCAGCAGAGGAGGTGGACTCACCAAGTAAATTAGAGGGAATCTTGGCAGAGTTGGCGGTTTTACTGGAGGAGGTATTTTGGGATGAGGTAGAGGTGGTTTGTGATTTGGCGGTGGTTTTCGGAGTAGGAGTAGCAGTAGGTTCTTTGATAGGTTTTGGAGTAGAGGTGGGTTTTGTTGTCGGGGTTGGTTTGGGTGTGGTGGTAGGTTTAGGAGTAGAGGTTGGTTCAAGGGTGGGAGTAGGGGTGGGAGGTAGGGAAGTTGGAGTTGCTAAAGCCCCACCATTAGTGGAGCCCTTAGAAGTGGAGGTTAAAGTAGCCCAGGTTTCACCGTCAGGTGATCTGCCAATTGAGATATCTGTTCCTGGATTGGAGGAGTAACTATGAGTATCAACAATTATTGAGGAGACATCTTTTAAATTAACAGTATCCCCGCCGACGTTTAGTCTGGTGCCAACATCAAAAGTGAGGAATCCATTACCCAAAATGCTCCCAGATAAAGTTTTCATTGGGGTGGTGGCATTATCGGTTAAGCTCCAGCCAGTAAGATCAACTGTTTCTGAGGAGGGATTGTATAACTCTACCCAGTCATACCCGCTAGAGGGTGTAACCATCAGTTCATTTAAAACAACAGCCTGGACTGTAATCGGAAAAAAGAAAGCTGAGAATATGATATATAAAATCAGGGATCTCACTAGTCCAATAGTATCATTTTTTACAAAAAGTGCTGATTTGAGGTATAATTCAGGCATGGAAAGATCAAGCGGTATCATGCTTTTATCCAGCGAGATAAGACGATTTCTATTTGAAGTCTATGGGTATGGAAAAGTAAGAGATTTTGTAGTGGGTAATAAACCCAAGGAGCAAAATTTACGAGATTTTTTTGCGGGTACCGTTATCGGTAGTTGGAGAGCAAATGCATGGGATAAAGATGCGGGGGATGTGGTATTTGTTAGGTGGCCCAGGATATCTCGGATCAATCTCTCTGAAGAGACAGGAATTAAAGATCGAAGAAGACTGGAGTGTATGTATCACCTGGACAATAATAGTTTTTTTCGGGGTTTTAGTGGAGATGAGGTTAAAGAGTTTTTTGATACAAGGGCCAGGCTTATATTAGCTGATGCAAAATTTGATTACATTAGACCAGGCAGAGGTTCTACCCGCTGGGAATATTCAATCCGAGCAAGCAATTTTGAGTTATTAGCAACAGGGTCTAGTGGTATAAATTCAAAAAGTTTAATGATTGATTTTGATATTCCTGCCGATTTAGTTAGCGATACAAATAGAATAGTCGGTCGTTATTATGGAATGATGAATTCTATAGTAACAGAGAAAGTCCCAGTATTGTTTCACAAGACATGCCAGTAAAGAGTCACAAAGCCGTTTTGATGATCAATAATAATTCCTTTTCCAACTGATGAGCCTCCAGAGATATTATAAGAACAAGGAGCTGAAGTTGAGTAGGCGATGCCGTTATCAGCAGCCAAGATAGCTCTTCCGGAACCTTCGTACCTACTAGGAGCGATATCTAAGCCAGTGTGAGTACCCAAGAAGTAGATCTCACCATACTCAGTGGTAACTACCGTCTCACCCGGGTAACCCCTAATTGGTGCACCCATCCGCCCGCTATCAATAAATGATCTAGGACTGGTTCTATTTCCAATAATTTTTCCGCCTTCAACTTTAGCGTTTTCAAATACCTCAAAATGTAGATGTGGCCCAGTAGAACAACCAGTGGATCCCATAGCAGCTATGGTTTGACCTTTAGTAACCGGTCCGATAACTGTTTGAATATTAGAGATAGCTCGAGCAATAGATTCTTGTTCCGCTCTTAATTTGGCGATCTCCGCTTGGAATCTGTTTTCATCGTTTTGAGTGACTCTTAAAAACTCCTGTTTGGCTTTTTTTTGCTCAGTCAGTTGAGACTGGTATTTTTCCAGGTCTTTTTTGAGTTTTTCCTGTTGTGCTTGGCGGTTTTGTTTGTCAGTTTTTTGATCATTATAGGTGGCTTTAGTAGCTTGGAGTTGGTAGAGAACTTTTTTATCATTTTGTTGAGCTACCTGGATATACTTGCTTCTTAGTAATAGATCAGAGAAGCCATTAGCAGAAAATAATAGGTCAATGGTTCCATAGTTGCCATACTTATAGGTCTGAACAATACGGTTTAATAAAACCTGGCTGATTGAATCAACTGTGGTGGAGAGTCTCTCGATTCTGGATGAAAGGTCAGTGATCTCTCTGTCTAATTTAATAACCTGGGCATTGGTTTGTTGAATTTTTAAGGTAGTCAGCTCTGTTTGAGCATCTATGAATTGAAGTTGTGAATTGAGAGTTTTTTCCTGGGATTTAGTGGCAGAAAGCTTACCCTCAAGATCTGAGATTTGTTTTTGAATATCCTGGAGTTTTCTATCCTGCTCCTCGATGCTTTGGGCAAAAACTGGCAGAATATTAATCAACAAGTAGGTAAAGGTGAGTAATGTAAGAGTAAGAAATATGGATAGTTTATAATCGGTCAACCATGAAGGCATAGTTCATATCCTAAGATAGCGACGGACAGCAACTACTGATCCGATCCCACCGATAAGAACGGCAACTAATACTACCACTGCAAAAAAACCGGCCATTGTTAGCAATGGAATGGGGAATAAAACCGCTGCAACCTCACCTAAGCTGTTTTTTAAGATTGGTTCAAAGTACCACAGTAACCCAAAGCTGACCAGATACCCTAAAACAGCACCAGATACTGCATAAAATATTCCTTCAGCCAGATATGGTAAACGGACAAACCAACTGGAAGCCCCTAAAAGTTTCATGATGCCAATCTCCTCCCGCTTAATCCTGATCTTAAAGCCAATTATCATGACAATAATCATGGTGGAAAAAATAATCAAAAATATAGTGACTGCCCCGCCAACCGTTCTGATCACTCTGGTGGCTGAAGTTAGTGAAGCTACAACATCCTCTGGAAATACCACCTCTTCCACTACTGGTTCCTTTTTAACCAATTCTGCTACTAGTTTGAGATCCTCTGGTGCAACGGTAGAGATCTCCAGGGAGGCTGGCAAAATATTGGCTGTTACTAACTCTAAAAGTAGAGGGTTATTTTTATTTCTCTCTTTATAGATCGCTAAAGCCTCATTTTTGGAGACATACTTAAAAGCAGTCACCCGGCCGGTGGCAATTAGTGCATCTTGGATAACTTTAATATCGGAGTCCTGAATTCCATCCTTAAAGAAAGCGATAGCTTGAGGCTTGCTTTCATAATAATTTAAAATTTGCTCGGAACCAATGGCGAGAAGTAGGAATATACTAAGTACTAAAAAAGTGAAAAACATCACCATTGAAGCAGCTAAGGCTTGATAAGGAGTTCTGCGGATATTCCGTTTTACGATGTCAATCAGTATCATTTAGTGAAATTCATACCCCCCCTCAGAGCTATCTTTAACCACCTTACCATCTTTTAAAGAAATAACTCGTCTTTTTTGAGTATTAACAATCTCTTTGTTATGAGTGGCCATTACTACGGTTGTTCCCCAGGAGTTAATCTCAATTAACAGCTGTAATACCTGCCAGGCAGTTTGTGGATCCAAGTCTCCGGTCGGCTCATCTGCTAGTAAAATCTCTGGTTTACCAATTATGGCCCGGGCAATAGCGGTGCGTTGAGCCTCACCCCCAGAGAGTTGAACCGGAAAAAGATTTCTTCGATTCCAGATATCAAACATCTTTAAGGTTTTTTCGACATCTTTTTCAATATCTTTATCCTCCACCCCCCTAACTTCCAAGCTTAAAGCTACATTCTCATAGACAGTCCGGTCATCAAGTAGCTTAAAATCCTGAAAGACAAATCCCACTCTTTTCCGGTATTGAGGTAACTGTGAGTCCTCGATCTTGCTAATATCAATCTTATCTACGGTGACCTTACCAGAGCTTGGCAGGTACTCTCTGGCTAAAAGCCTGAGCAGCGTTGATTTACCAGCCCCGGATGGGCCAACTAAAAATACGAACTCACCTTTTTGGATCTCAAGACTAATATCTTCTAGAGCGGTTATTGACGAGGAAAATTTTTTTGAAACGTGTTCGAATACAATCATAGAACATACTGGTTATTCTTTTACTTCAACCATGCCAACATCCATTAACCAACCTTCTTTGACGGCTTTTTGAGTCTCACCATAGACCACAATCTTCTTGCCTTCGTATTCGGAAAGATCAACCACAGAAGATGTTAAGGCAACTGGTACAGCTCCGGCTCTGACTAAAACATGGGTTCCTTCAACATACTCGTCGGTTTTCTTAGGAGCAGACTTCTTTTGCAGTGTTCCTTCGGCGAAGTCCCGGAAAGTTCGTTTATCAGTTCCAGCATTTTTGGGGATTTCGATTGACCCACCGTTATTACTGCTGGTTGAAGTTTTTCGGTTGGGAGCGGTTGAAGAAAGGAAGTAGCCTACACCAACACCCAAGATCACCGATGAGACTAGAATAATCAGAAAAATTCTGTTTAGTGGGGTACTGGAAAATCTGTTGAGTAGGGCATTACTTTGGATAATCACAATATAACCATTTTAACCAAACAATGACTAGTTTGTCCAGAGTTTAATGAGGTAGCGTTCGTACCTCTGCCTCAATAAAGGGTTGCAGGTTGCCATCTAAAACTCCTTGGGCATCAGACGTCTCAATATTGGTTCTTAAATCTTTTACCATCTTGTAAGGATGTAGTACATAGGATCTAATTTGACTACCCCAAGAAGCCTGGGTTTTCTCTCCTTTTAATTCTTTTAGATTCTGCTCGCCCTGAGCTTGTTGCAGGGACCAAATCTTCGCTCTCAGAAGCTTTAAAGCATTCTCTCTATTTTGTAGCTGTGATCTCTCTGTTTGACAGGTCACCACAATTCCTGTAGGAAGATGTTTTAATCTAACAGCAGTATTGACCTTATTAACATTTTGTCCTCCAGCTCCACCAGATCTAAAAGCCTCAAACTCTATATCTGCTTCCAGGATATTTACCTCACTGTTATCATCAATAACTGGCAGAACTTCTATCAAAACAAAAGAGGTCTGCCTTAGGTTATCAGCATTAAAAGGGGATTGTCGGACCAACCGATGTGTACTTTTCTCTCCTTTTAATTCTTTTAGATTCTGCTCGCCCTGAGCTTGTTGCAGGGACCAAATCTTCGCTCTCAGAAGCTTTAAAGCATTCTCTCTATTTTGTAGCTGTGATCTCTCTGTTTGACAGGTCACCACAATTCCTGTAGGAAGATGTTTTAATCTAACAGCAGTATTGACCTTATTAACATTTTGTCCTCCAGCTCCACCAGATCTAAAAGCCTCAAATTCTATATCTGCTTCCAGGATATTTACCTCACTGTTATCATCAATAACTGGCAGAACTTCTATCAAAACAAAAGAGGTCTGCCTTAGGTTATCAGCATTAAAAGGGGATTGTCGGACCAACCGATGTGTACCATACTCTCCTTTTAATAGACCAAAGGCATAAGGGGCATGGACGATCATGCTGACAGATTTATAACCCGCCTCATCGCCCATCGTTTCATCGGTAATCTCTATCTCAAAGCCAACTTTTTCAAAATATCTTTGGTACATCCTAAGCAGCATTGAGGCCCAGTCCATAGCTTCGACCCCCCCAGCTCCGGCATGAATTGAGATGATTGCCTCTGATTCATCGTGAGGGCCTGATAAGAATAGTTTTAGTTCCATACTATCAAGTAAGATTGTTAAGTCTCTGGCCTCTTGCTCCAAATCCTGTTGCATCTCTGGCTCATAAACCATATCTAGGGCATTTGCGACTCGGGATTCTAGCCTTATGAGGCTCTCTAAAAGTTTCTGTTTTTCAGATAATTGTCTTGAAACTAATTGAGCTTGTGTGGAGTTATCCCAAAACCCTTCTGTGCTCATTTGAATTTCTAGTTCACCAATCTCTGCCTTAATTTTCTCACGATCAAATTGCTCTGAGATCTTCCCAAAGCGTTCTTGTAAATCCATTAATGTACTCTTTAGCTCCTCCATATATATTGGAATTATATCTGTTGTGGGGTTTGTTGACTACTTACAGAACTTATGGTTTGATGAATACAGAGAAGGAGGTGATAATTTAATAATGAATAATAAAACACTTCATATGGTGGCCTTTACTCTGGTTGTGGTTGGAGCCCTAAATTGGGGATTAGTAGCCTTGCTCAGTTTTAACGTAGTAGAGCTGTTATTAGGCGCAGGAGATTTAGCTAAGATAGTCTATATCTTAATTGGAGCTTCAGCGGTGTATGTATTTTTAACCCACAAGAGCGACTGTAAAACCTGTAAATAAAAACAGCAGATTTGTGGTGTAGTAATTATCAATCCCTCACTGTTTGGTGAGGGATTTTTGTTACAATAAAGGGATGATTTTACATATTGATAGCAGTGATCAAAAAAAAGTAATTGTTAGTTTAACTAAAGAGGGTGAGGTAGTAAGAACTCTGGAGGGAGAGCATCAATATGGGTCACAGATATTATTACCGTTGATTATGGAAATTTTGGCTTCACAAGGTGTTTCCTGGGAGGCTCTGACAGCTGTTAAGGTAGAGGAGGGACCGGGATCATACACAGGGTTAAGAGTTGGAGCCGCAGTAGCGCAGTCATTAGGATATACTTTAAACATTCCGGTCAATAACCAGGTGAACCAACCAGTGAGATTAAAGTATAGTTAAAGAGTTTGCTATACTCAAATTATGAAGTTACTCCATTTATTTATCCCTCATTCTACAACCCATCAACGTGCACCTCTTCTGCACTGGCATTTTTTATTGATTTATCTGCTGCTGTTTATTCTTTTAAGAGTTGGCTTTGATGTGGTCAGCATGTTTAAGCCGGGTATTTTAGGCGTTAATTCAAATATTACTGTTGAAAAGATTATTGCCGAGACTAATCAAGAAAGACAAAAATTGGGTTTGGGTTCCCTCTCCATGAATACCTCTCTAAATGCTGCAGCTCAGGCAAAGGCTCAGAATATGTTTGAAGAAAATTATTGGGCTCATTTTTCTCCAAGCGGAAAAGATCCATGGGGGTTTATTTTATCGAGTGGATATAAATTTGCTTATGCTGGAGAGAATTTAGCTAGAAATTTTTATACTTCTGAGGATACGGTTCGTGCCTGGATGAACTCTCCTTCCCATAAAGAAAATATGATTAATGGAAGATATAAAGAGATTGGAGTGGCGGTAGTGGATGGGGTATTACAAGGTCAAAAAACCACCTTAGTGGTCCAGATGTTTGGAACGACAGCCACTGACTTAGCAACATTCAAACCTGAGGTCACCGCGGGTAGTCAAAAATCGGTGAAAGTTTTAGCAGTTAGCGAGGTCTCTAAGGTGCAAAAGGCCTTAATCGACCCGTTCCAGGTTACCAAGGGAGTGGGGATGGGAATAATAGTAGGGATAGCAGCACTACTATTAATTGATTTAGTGGTCTTAAAAAGAAGGGGAGTTTTAATCTTTACACATCACCACTTAGCACACTTGTCACTGTTAGCTTTAACTGGAACGACGTTAATAACTTCTCATGGAGGGCAAATTCTATGAAGGTAGAAAAAGAGATTGAACTAGCCTTAAAAAATTGGACTCACACTAAAACAGGTCCAAAGTTTTCTGTACTCTTGGTATTGGTTTTTTCTACCCCAGTATTTTTAATAGCTTTGTGGTATTTTCGTGGTAACCCCGTTTTACAGTTTCAAACCCTAACAGTTGCCACACTGTTGTATGTTATTTTAGCTTTATTGCATCATCTAAAAAGTAAATATTTGACACTGGAGATTTTAATAGAATATATTCTCATAGCGACCTTGGCGTTAATTATCTTACAAAGCATCATCTACTCATGAAGGGAATTATATTAGCAGGCGGATCTGGAACAAGACTTTACCCACTAACCTTGGCGGTTTCCAAACAGCTCATGCCAATTTTTGATAAACCGATGGTATATTATCCGTTATCAACACTAATGCAGGCAGGAATAAGAGAGATCTTGATAATCTCAACAAATAAGGATCTACCTCGGTTTCAGGAGTTACTGGGGGATGGCAGTCGTCTGGGATGTTCTTTTTCTTATAAGGTCCAAGTCTCTCCCCGGGGTTTAGCAGATGCTTATATTGTTGGTGAAGAGTTTATTAACGGTGATAAGGTGGCGATGATATTGGGTGATAATATTTTTTATGGCTCAAATGTTGGACAGAAATTAGTGGAATTTTATGATGTAGATGGGGCTGTAGGATTTGCTGCTCAAGTTACAGATCCACAAAGGTATGGAGTTTATGAATTTGATAAAGACTTTAATGTTTTGTCGATAGAAGAAAAACCACTATCTCCCAAATCAAATTATGCTAACGCCGGGCTCTATTTTACCGATAACAAGGTAGTAGAGATTGCTAAAAATGTTGCGCCATCCCCTCGAGGTGAGATTGAGATAACCTCAGTTTTAGATACTTATTTTAAAATGGGTAAGCTAAGAGTTTGTCTATTAGACCGAGGGACTGCTTGGTTGGATACTGGGACTTTTGCCAGTATGACTCAGGCCTCGCAGTTTATTCAGGTGATTGAAGAAAGGCAAGGTTTAAAGATCGGCTGTATTGAGGAGGTAGCTTACAGAAAAGGATTTATTAATAAAGATCAACTACTTGCCTTAGCAGAGCCTTTGATGAAAAGTGGCTATGGTCAGTATCTGGCGAATATTTCCGAAGAAAAACTGCAATGAAAATTCTCATTACAGGTGGTGCAGGTTTTATTGGCTCAAACTTTATTCATTACTGGGTTAAACAACACCTAGGGGATCAGATAATTAATTTTGATGCCCTAACCTATGCGGGTCACTTAGAGAGTTTAAAAGACTTAGAGGATAATCCCAACTATCGGTTTATCAAAGGTGATATTACCAATTCTGATGATGTTCAAACAGCTATGAATGGCATAGACATTGTGGTTCATTTTGCTGCGGAGTCACACGTTGATCGTTCAATAATTGATCCCTTAGCTTTTGTTAAAACTAATGTTTTGGGAACCGGCATATTACTAGATGCAGCTTTAAAAAATAAAGTTAAAAGGTTTCATCATATATCCACTGATGAGGTATTTGGGGATTTACAAATTGAGGGCACTCCTTTTGATGAAAATACACCGTATGATCCCAGGTCTCCTTATGCAGCTTCAAAAGCCGGTTCGGACCATTTAGTTAGGGCTTATTTTAAAACTTATGGACTACCGGTAACGGTTACCAACTGTGCTAATAATTATGGACCATACCATGACCCAGAAAAACTCATCCCCCGTTTTATCACCTATTTATTAACCGGCAAAAATGTTCCTTTAATGGGAAAAGGAGAAAATATCCGGGAGTGGATTTATGCAGATGATCACACCAGAGCGATAGAGTTAGTTTTAAACAAAGGGGTAATTGGAGAGACTTATTGTGTTGGTGGAGAGGAAAAAACAAATTTACAGGTAACTAAAAGATTGTTGGATATTTTGAAGTTGGGTGAAGATAGAATTGAATATGTTCAGCACAGACTTGGACATGATTTTCGCTATGCTATCAATGATAAAAAAATCAGAGAGTTGGGTTGGGAGCCAAAATACAGCTTTAATGAAGGACTTAATTTAACTGTTGAGTGGTACAAGAATAATACCTGGTGGTGGAAAACAATTCTGGATAGTAAAATAGATGTTGATCCTAAAAAACAAAGAGAGGTAGTAAATAATCAGCCATGAAGATATTAGTTTTTGGAGCCAAAGGATATATCGGTTCAAGATGTTTGGAAGTTTGGGGTGATCAAGCGGTGGGCACAGATAGAAAGATTTATTCGATAGAGGAGGCAGTTAAGGAGATTAAAAAATATAATCCTGAGGTTGTCTTAAATGCTGCAGGAGTGCGGGGTAAACCCAATGTTGATTGGTGTGATAAAGCGGAGAATATGGGTTACACGGCATTTGGTAACGTGGTATTACCGATACTTTTGGCAGAGGCGTGCCATCAGACTGGTACATATATGTTGCATGTTGGTTCAGGCTGTGTATTTTATGGTGAATCCCCCGATCCCAAGGGTTGGAAAGAGGATGATTTAGCTAATCCCAGCTCTCACTATTCAAAGTGTAAATATGCAGCTGACTTAGCATTAATGATGATGGAGCATATTGGGATTGCCCGTATTAGAGTTCCGATGGATGATCGGCCATATGCCGGAAATATTCTAGATAAGCTTTTATCCTATCCCAATGTTTTTGATATTCAAAATAGTCTAACGATTATTCCAGATATGATAGATATTTTTTATAAGATCATGAATCAAAAAGGGCAAGGGATTTTCCATGTTACCAATCCAGGTGCTATCTCCTATAGAAGGATTATTGAGTATTTTCAGGAGTTGATTGATCCTAATCTTAAGAAGAATTTGGTGACCCCAAATCAAGCGTTACAGATGGGTTTGGTATCAGCGATGAGGTCAACCAACATCATGCAGTCTACCAGATTGGAAAGTATTGGTATTAACATGCGCCCGATTGAGGAGGCTGCTGATCAGTCAATCAGACAATGGGTAAAGATAAAACAGAAACAGGTCGGGACAGTATGAAAAAAATAGTCGTAGTTTTACCAACCTTTAATGAAAAACAAAATATCGTTAAATTCACAGCTGAGGTATTATCTCAAGAGAAGCAGCTGCCAGGTTATAGAGTAGAAGTTTTAATTGTTGACTCACACTCTCCAGATGGAACTTTGGAGGTAGCTCGAGAGTTGGAAAAACAAAATGATAGAGTACATGTTTTAGCAGTCGGACTGGGGTTAGGGACTGCTTTAGTCGAAGGTCACAAGTATTCATTGAATAATTTGAATCCAGATATTATGGCTCAACTTGATGCTGATGGACAGGTGGGAGCGGATGTTTTGCTTAGATTAGTTAAGGGGATAGAGGAGGGGTATTCATTGGTTTTGGGATCCCGTTTTGTACCGGGAGGGAAAAATCTACTCCCGCCGTCCAGAAGGTTTTATTCCTTTGCCTCTTCCTGGTTTGTCAGAGTGATCATGGGACCTTTTAATATTAAAGAGGTAACCAATTCGGCACGGGCTTTCACACCCGAGCTATTTAAAAAAATAAATTTTGATCGAATGCCTTGGAAAGAGAAAACTTTTATCATTCAACCAGCTTTTTTACATGAGGCAATTTTAGCAGGAGCCAAGTATAAAGAAGTACCCTTAGTATTCAAAAATAGGGCGGAGGGTTATTCTAAAATGAAGGTCTTTAACTACACCTATGATGTAATAACCTACATAGTAGACGCTAGGTTACATACTTGGGGAATAAATTTTCCTTTATTTACTCTCTCCAGAAGATTAAAAACATTCATTAAGTTTGGAATTGTGGGGGTTATTGGCACGACGGTAGATTTTGTTTTTTATAATTTCTTTATTGATTACTTTTTAATTAGACCGGCCACCTCAAAGGGTTTGTCTACGGAGGTAGCAATTATTAGTAACTTTTTTTTGAATAATTTCTGGACATTCAGACATCGAAAAACTAATACTAATATCTGGCAAAAATTAGGACTGTATAATTTAGTAAGCTTGGGTGGATTATTAATTGGAGTGTTGATTGTTAAATTACTGCACACTATTTATGGAGACGGGGCTGTCAATATTTTGGGGGTACCGGTGGCTTACTATAATTTATACTTTTTTGCTACTATCCCACCGGTGATGATCTGGAATTTTTTAATGAATCATCTAATAACCTGGCGTCACCAGAAGGAAGAGTAGTGTTGTTGTATCTGTCAACACCCGGTGTTGCCAAACGTTTATATTTAAAAACCTCAATCTTTTAAGCGGATCCGCTGACCACTCTTGTATTATGGGGGCACGATGTTTTGAATCTGCCGCCATATTTAGAGCAATCCAAAGACGGCGCAGATCCTGAACAATTTGACCGATAAGTGGAAGTTTTTAGATCAGTTACACCTCCGATGTGTAACTAAATTCCGGGAAATGATCCGTAGCTGTCAAACATAAGATCAAGGGTCGCGCAAGCTCTACTTATTCCATCCCAAGGGCGGAAGTGTGTAAATGAAGCTAGTTAAAGTCCAAGAGGTTGTTGATGGGGGCGGTATTGGAGAGTAGGAAATTCTGAGTATAAAGGTATAAGCCAATTGCCAGTATTGCCAAAACGATCTTGAATTCCTTAGAGATTAAAACTTTCTCGTAGGCTATTAATACAAATGGAGCTATGGGTAGCAAATATCTGGAGATATCCCGGTGGGCAATAGAGATACCGGCTAGTAAATAAATTAAGATAAAAATTCCCACTGATCTTAAGTTTCCTGTAAATAATTTAATCCCAGCTAAAAACCCCAAGATATAAATATAAATTAAATCCTCCAGCCATATATCTCCAACCCAAAATTGATCTTTATTAAAAACTTGGTAAGGTGGAAATAACAGATGAATATTGTCACCGGTATTAAAATATGCCCAGAAATTATTTAATCTTGTCTGGAATAGATAAAATACAGCCAGAAGTGCCAGTGGGATGAGCATAAGTGGTAGGTAAGATATTTTAGTTTTGAGAATTTTGACTACATCAATTCCTCTGTTGTGAGACCAATATTTAATTGCTGCATAAATTGTTAGAGCTATAAAAAGTAAGATACCTGGTGGTCTAGTGAGTTGGGCCAAGGCCCCAAAGATTCCGGTTAGAATTATCCATCGCCATCCTCCGAAGTGGTCAAATTTTAAGAACGAATAAATTGCAGCGATAGTGAAAAAGACAAATAGTGGTTCTGGGGAGGCGACTGAGTGTACCCCGATCCACCTAGCTGGAAGGAATATGAAAACTAGTGACAGCCAAAATGGTTGAGTGGTTAATTTAAAGTCTTTAACTAATTTATAAAATGTTAAAACAGATAAAACTGTAAATAGTTGAGAGATAAACAACATAGACTTTAAATATCCCAAGAGTGGAGCTAGTAACCATATAAAAAATGGGTAGCCTGGAAAATGAGATGGAAAATAAAAAGAGGGTAAGCTTTGGGGAATTTGGGCAATTAATCCAGGATCATACCAACTTTTGGCGATGACAACGTACTCTAAACCGTCATAATTTTGGTAGAGAATATTAAATCCATTTGAAAAGTCTAATCCATAGAAATTATTTAGTCTTAGATAGTGAGGGATCCAAATAGATACAGTAGTAACTAAACAAGCAACAGTTAACAGCAAAATATCTCTGAAAGCTCTGTTCACAATTAAATATTACCATGTTAAACTCAGGTTATGCCAGTTTCCTCGCTATCGGTATTTTTCCCAGCTTACAATGAAGAAAAAAATATTGAAGATACCGTCAAAAAAGCCGTGAATGTTATAAAAGAACTAAAGCTAGATAAATGGGAGATTATTATTGTTAATGATGGATCAAAGGATAAAACTGGGGAGGTAGCTGATAATTTATCTCAGAACATCTCTAATGTCAGAGTAGTACATCAATTAAATGGGGGATATGGGATGGCAGTTAGAGGTGGGTTTTATAACTCAAAGTATGATTGGATTGTCTATACCGATTCCGATGGTCAGTTCGATTTTTCGGAGATTAATAAATTTTTGGAGTTAACCGATCAGGCAGATGCCATCTGGGGGTACAGAATTAAGCGCCAGGATCCACTTTTTAGATTATTAAATGCCCAAGGTTGGAAGTTAGCCTTGTGGATTTTTTTTGGCCTAAGTTTGCAGGATGTTGATTGTGGATTTAAGATGATTAAAAAAGAAATTATAGATAAGATCCCCAAACTGGAATCAACCAGGGGTGGAATGGTAAACGCTGAATTGGCCATCAAGGCCAAAAAATATGGGTTCAAGATCGCCCAAGTTGGGGTGAATCACTATCCTAGGATTCATGGTAAACCAACTGGAGCAAACATTAGAGTGATTATTCAGTCATTTATTGATCTTTTTAAGTTATGGCTAAAACTTCGCTGATAATACTTATCTTAATCATTTCTGTCGCTGCGTTCTTTCGTTTTTATCAACTAGATGGTTATATGACTTTTTTAGGAGACGAAGGGCGGGACATGATGATCATTAAAGACCTGGTTAGAGAGGGAAATGTTCCCTTTATTGGTCCAGCCTCTTCAGTTGGTAATGTTTATTTGGGTCCCCTCTACTATTATATGATGGGATTAACAGCTTTGGTATTTGGGCTAAATCCAGTTTTTCAAGCTGGTATGGTGGCAGTTTTAGGAGTAGCCAGTGTATTCCTGGTTTATTATTTGGGTAGGATATTTTTTAATGAGTGGAGCGGATTATTATCAGCCTGGCTTTATGCTATCTCCCCGGTGACAATTATTTACTCCAAATCCTCCTGGAATCCAAACCCAGCGCCATTTTTTACCCTTTTATCAGTGTGGGCTTTTTATAGGTGGAGTCAGTCATTAAGTTGGAGATGGTCAATATTGGTGGGGATTTTTGTTTCAGCTGCTGTGCAGATGCATTATTTAACTCTACCTTTAATCCCTGTATATACGATCCTGACGGGGTGGTGTTGGTATCAGAAAAAAATATCTAAAACTAAATTTGTTAAAAGCCTAGTATTTTTTTTTACATCATTCAACATCCTATTATTGCCATGGTGGTTATTTGAATTTAAGCACAACTTTTTAAATTTAAGAGGGATTGCGGATATATTTTTTGGTAGCAGCTCTAGCGTAGGAGGATTATCGGTAAATATCTTTGTAAAAGTTTTTAATACTGTAATTAATATTTTAATTGGAAATTATCTTACAGGAGGAGTAATGATTTTAAGTTTTGGGGTGCTGGCTTTAGTTGGGTGGATAATGGTTAAACAAAAAAATAACTGGAATTCTATTCTAATCTCAACACTTATTTTGGTGGGATTAGGGTTTGTGAACCTATATAAAGGGGATGTTTATGATCATTATGTTGGATACCTTGCTCCAGGACTATTTATATTAATGGGATCATCTTGGATGCTCTTAAAACGATGGGGGAGATGGGGACTATTAGGATTGGTGGCTATTTTAACGATCTTTAATTTACAGGGTAATCCACTAAAATATCCTGCCAATAACCAATTAAAAAGGACTCAAGAGATCTCTAAATATGTGATTGAACAAGCTGACGGTAAGCCTTTCAATTTTGCCTTAATTGCTAAAAATAACTATGATTCTGCTTACCAGTTTTACCTGGAGGAGTATGGATATACGCCCAAGATAGTTCCAAAGGAAAAAACCGATCAATTATTTATAGTTTGTGAAGACTTGGAGTGTAATCCAATTAACCATCCAAAATATGAGATCGCAGCTTTTGGAATGAGTAAAATTGAATCTAAAACTGAGTTTGCTGGAGTTAAGGTCTTTAAATTAGTTGCCAATCCAAGTGGAAAACCTACATAATATAAATTATGTCAAATATTAAACTTTCAGTCATTATTCCTGCCTATAATGAGTCAGTAAACTTAAAAAATGGGGCTTTGAGTCAGGTATGGGAATATTTAAAAGGTGTGGAATATCCATATGAAGTACTAATCGTTGATGATGGTTCAAAGGATAACACCGTTTCTGTTGCTCGTCAGCAGGTGAAAACCATGAGAGGCTTTCAAGTTGTGGAAAACCCCCATGGCGGCAAGGCTTTAACCGTAATCTCCGGGATGCAGAAAGCCTCTGGTGAGATTGTGGTATTTACCGATATGGATCAGGCTACGCCAATCAATCAGATAGAAAAATTATTCCCGCAGTTTATAGAAGGACATGATATTGTAATTGGATCCCGCCATGGTAGAAGAGGAGCTCCTTTGATTCGCAAAATATCGGCTTGGGGTTTTGCGACCTTAAGAAATATATTACTTGGTCTGCCTTTTGCGGATACCCAATGTGGGTTTAAAGCCTTTAATCAAAAAGCAGTTAGTGAAGTTTTTCCTAAAATGGAGGAGATTTGGAGAGAGAAGGTCTCGTCAGGAGCAGCGGTAAATGCTGGATTTGATGTGGAGATGTTATTTTTGGCTAAACAAAGGGGCTTAAAGATTGTTGAGGTGCCAGTGGAGTGGCATTACGTTGGAACAGAGAGAGTTCAACTAGTCAAAGATGCCTACGAGGCGATTAAAGATATGATTAGAATCCGCCTCAACCAGCTTAGTGGTAAATATAATTAATTTTCCTGGACATCCAAAGCTAGTTTATTGCATAATGAATAGGTGAGGTGGATTGGAAAAAATAAACTCCTATTGCTGATATTGTTTTTAATCTCAGCCCTTTATTTTGCTTTGAGACTGCCTAATTTGACACTGCAGCCGATATTTGCTGATGAGGCTATTTATATCAGGTGGGCACAAATTATGAAATCAGAGCCTACCCTGAGGTTTTTACCCCTGTCTGATGGTAAAACACCTCTTTTTATGTGGGCCATGATCCCCTTCTTTAAAATTTTTGAGGATCCCTTATTTGCTGGTAGATTCTTATCGGTTCTGTCTGGTTTTTTTACTCTTTTAGGGATCTCTTTTATCGGCTGGAGGTTTTTTAACGCTCGAGTCGGGCTCTTAGGCGCTTTATTAATAGCCGTTACGCCCTATATTGTCTTTTTTGACAGAATGGCCTTGGTAGATTCGATGTTAACTGTTTTTACTGTTTGGAGTTTGGCTTTGGGGTTACTCCTCATCCAGTCTCCCCGCTGGGATTTGGCTATGCTGCTGGGATATTTAATGGGTGGTGGGTTGCTAACTAAACCTTCAGGGGTGTTTAATTTAATCTCGCTTCCCGCCACCATCCTAACTTTTAATTGGTTAGGAGTTAACAAAGAAGGAAAGCTAGTTAGGATATTTTTTACCTGGGGAGTGGCAGTAATTATCACTCTGATAATTTATAACATCTTAAGGCTTGGTCCGGGGTTTACTACCATGAATAGTAGGAATCAGGATTATATCTTTTTACCCCAAGAGATTAAAGATAGAATCTGGGATCCATTTATCCCTCATTTTCGGGACATCTCTGAGTGGTGGCCTAAACTCTTAACCCTACCAATTTTAATGATGGGAGCTATTGGGGTCAGTTGGGGGATTGTAAGCCGAAATAAGCATGTTCTATCTATCTTGGTCTGGACTCTTGTCCCTTTAATTGTGCAGATGATGTTTTTGAGAACGTTTACTACCAGATATATTTTATTTTCTATTCCCCCGCTACTGTTGTTAACAGCTTGGGGAGTGGATCAGTTATGCCAAAGATTTAAAAAGTATAACTTACGTTTTATGATCTTGGGAGCAGGAATCCTGGCCGTATTACCGTTGATATTGGATTATCAATTATTAACAAATCCGTTTGAAGCTGATTTACCCCGAGAGAGTAAAAGAGGCTATTTTGAGGAATGGACAGCTGGATATGGATTAGATGAGGTGGCAAAGTTCTTAATTATTGAAGCTAAAAAAGAAAGTATAGTTGTAGGCACAGAGGGAAGTTTTGGCACACTTCCCGATGGACTGGAGATTTATCTAGATAAATATCACCACCTGACAGATAATAATCACAAAATATCAGTGGTGGGAGGAAAAGCCACTATCTCAGCTCAATTGAAACAGGCTGCACTTGATCATCCAACCTATTATGTGGCCAACAGAGCTAAAAATTTCCCTGTGCCATCTGAGCTAAGGTTGCTAAAAGAATATCCCAAAGTTATTGGCCCAACTCTACCCCAGGAAGCAATTATGTTATTTAAAGTTATTCCAAGTAGGTAGTTGTGAAAAGCTTATTAGTTAAAGTTGCATTATTAGTACTTTTAATAATTCCTTCATTTTATACCCTAATAAAACCAGGGTTTTTTCCAATGCAGGATGATCTGCAGGCGTTTAGAGTTCAGCAGATGTATGAATGTTTTAAAGATCTGCAGATTCCTTGTAGATGGGTTCCTGACCCTGGGTATCAATACGGTTATCCTCTATTTAATTATTACCCACCGAGTGTTTATTATCTTGGCGGACTACTACATTTAATAGGTTTCCAGATTATTGATGCTGTCAAAATATTATTTGCTTTAGGTTACATCCTGTCTGCTTTAACCATGTTCGTGTTTTTACGCTCGCTGTATAAAGACAAAATAGCTTTTATTGGAGCCTTGCTTTACACTTATGTTCCTTATAAAGCTACAGAGGTCTATGTCAGAGGAGCGATGAGTGAGTTCTGGGCGTTAGTAATCTTTCCTTTATTGTTTTGGTCCTCCTACCAATTTATTAAAACCCAAAAACTTAAATATTTTATCTGGCTCGCTGTCTCAACCAGTCTTTTATTAACAACCCACAACTTAATGTCGTTAATATTTTTCCCAATTTTGGGGATTTGGTGTCTGGTGCATATTTATTTAGAAAAAAGATGGACAGTTTTAATAAAAATCTTGGGGGCAGGGTTATTAGGATTTGGTCTGGCAGCATTTTTTAGCTTACCGGTTATATTTGAAGGAAAGTATGTCCACCTTGAGTCATTACTGGGTGGATATTTTGATTACCGGCAACATTTTGTGGATTTAGACCAACTTTTTATCTCAAATCACTGGGGATATGGCTCTTCGTATTTAGGACCCAATGATGATTTAAATTTATCTGCCGGCCAAATTCAGGTATTTTTAGCTGTTTTAGGGCTAGTTTTGTCATACCTAAATTACAAAAAACACAAATCACTGTCGTTGATTTATCTGGTGGTATTTAGTGTTGAGATGTTGGTGTTATTTATCATGCACCAAAAGTCGTCATTTATCTGGAGTTTCATTCCGATCCTTTCCTGGTTGCAGTTTCCTTGGAGATTTTTAGCGGACAGTATATTTTTATTGTCTTTTTTGGCAGCCACTGCATTATATTTCTTGGATTCAATCAATAAAAAAGTCGCAATAATTCTCGGGGTATCCACGGTGATTGGATGTCTAATTTTATATAAAGGATTTTATGAACCTAGGGAGTGGTATCAAATCACTGATAAAGATAAGTTTTCTGGTCAACTTTGGGAGAAGCAGTTAACGATTAGTATCTTTGATTATCTGCCAGTCTATTCAATACTGCCTCCGGTTACCAAGGCTCCAGACTTACCCGAGGTTTTGGAAGGAGAGACCCAATTTATCTCTTATAAAAAAGGGAGCAATTATCAGATAGGTGAGCTAAACGTAAAATCAGAGACATTATTAAGGTTGCCACTTTTTGACTTTCCCGGGATGGAAGTGACAGTTGATGGGAAAAAGATAACTCATTGGCATGATGATTGTAGGGGTCAGCAATTTTGCCTAGGCTTAATTACCTTTAAAGTACCAGTGGGAAATCACACTATCAAAGCTCGTTTAACAAATACCCCAATTAGAAATATTGGTAATGGTTTGACGATCTTAAGTTTACTAATTATGGGGGGATTATTTTTAAAACAATTTAAAAAATGAAACAGATCCTTTTGCGATATTGGTGGCTTATTTTATTGGTAATATTTTCTAGCTGGATTATATATCCATTATTCTCGCCAGGATATTTTCCACACCATGATGATTTGCAGGTAATGAGGATTTTTGAGATGAGGAGGTGTTTTGCAGATTTTCAATTTCCTTGTAGGTGGGTGCCAGATATGGGCTACGGGAACGGTTTTCCGCTTTTTAATTATTATCCTCCCCTCCCGTATTATATTGGGGCAGTTTTAAGTTTTGCAGTTGGGTATTTAACGGCTGCTAAGCTATTATTTCTGATCCCTCTAATAGTGGGTACAGTAGGATTTTCACTGCTGGCAAAACAAATTTTTAAAGATGAGAATACCTCATTACTAGCGACAGTACTCTATCTTTTTGCCCCATACCGGGCATTAGATACATATGTTCGGGGTGCAGTTGCAGAAAGTTTGGCGATGGCTCTTGCGCCATTGATGTTTTATTTCGCTCTCAGATTAATTAGAGCTCCATCCAAAACTGTATTCTTGGGTTTAGTGCTATCCATATCATCACTAATGCTGTCTCACAATATCATGACTTTGTTTTTCCTGCCGTTACTTATTGGCTGGATTATTTTGTGGGTAATTTTGGAAAAACAATACAAAAAAATTAAATTGGTGGGGCTATCTTTATTAATTGGAGTGGGTCTGTCAGTCTTTTTTACGCTACCTGCTTTTATAGAAAAAGACTTAGTTACCACAGAGACTTTAACCAGGTTTGATTTAAACTTTAGAGTTCATTTTGCAACCTTCCCGCAGCTATTTTTAAACTCCACTTGGGGGTATGGTGCTTCAACTTATGGACCTGACGATACCATGTCTTTTCAAGTTGGGTGGCCACATTGGTGGTTGGTGGTAGTCAGTATATTGACTGTAATATATGGGGTTTGGAGAAGAAGGATCGGAGGGGAGATTTGGGTCTATATATTCTTAGCTACCTCGTTTTTAGGATCAGTAATGATGACTCACAATAAATCAGCTTTTGTTTGGGAAGCGATCCCTATTTTACAGTTTGTCCAATTCCCCTGGAGATTTTTGTCAATAACGATACTAACCTCTAGCCTATTGGGGGCTATCTTCTTAAGATATTTTACAGGAAAACTGCAAAGTGCCATATTAATAGGGGTAATTTTTATGACATTCCTACTCAATGGACCTTTTTTTAAGCCAGAAACATATTATCCCAATATAACTGAACGGGATAAGCTTTCTGGAAAAATGTGGGAGGAACAGCAAAAAGCTGGGGTATTAGACTATCTGCCAAAAACTGCAACTCAACCCTTAGAAGTAGCTCCTAATATGCCTGTAATTAACGGTCAGGGAGAGGTAAGTGGTTTTATAAATAAAACAAATCGTTGGTTATTAAGTATTAACGTTACAACGCCAACGGTAGTTGAGGTACCAGTCTTCGATTTTCCCAATTGGAGAGTTTATATTAACAATCAGTTAATCCCACACAACCATGATAATCATTTAGGCAGAATATCATTTATCTTAAAACCAGGCAGTTATCAGGTTATAGGTAGGTTTGAAGACTCCCCTGTGAGGAAATATGCTAATTTAGTATCTTTGGTAAGTTTAACAACGTTAGGGTTATTATTATGGAAAAAGTTGAAAGTATTGTAAATAAATATTGGTTTGTAATTTTAGTGTTGCTTATTATTCCAGCTGTGTGGAGTTTAACTATACCGGGATTTTATGGAGCATCTGATGATATGCATCCAGCCTGGGTTCAGCAGATGGATCGAAGTTTAAAGTTAGGAAATTTCCCTCCTAGAATGGCACCTGATTTGAGTTTTGGTTTTGGATATCCGTTGTGGAATTTTATCTCCCCCCTGCCTTTTTATATTGCTGAGTTGGTACACTTAACAGGTTTTAATTTTGTTGATAGTGTCAAAATTACCTTTGCTTTGGCAACAATATTGGCAGCACTAAGTATGTATTTTTTGATTAGAGGATTATCAACTTCTTTGATTGGGCTGGCGGCGGCTATTTTGTATACCTATACACCATATCGGGCAGTAGATATTTATGTTAGAGGAGCAATGGGAGAGATGTGGGCCTTTGTTTTTTTTCCGGTGATATTATTATCCATTATCAAAAGGTGGCCTTTTCTTGGGGGTCTGTCAATTAGTGCCTTAATACTCTCTCATAATATCGGAACCTATATGTTCTTGCCACCAGCTTTGCTATTAGGTTTATTTTTATCTCAAGGGAAAAAACAAGAGTTATTAAACTTATCATTAATGTTTGGAATAGGTATTTTGGGATCTATTTATTTTTGGCTACCGGCATTATTGGATAGTCAGTTAATGAGATATGATACTTTATTTAATTTTGCCGATCACTATCCAGTCCTCAGACAACTAATTACTCCATATTGGGGTTATGGAGGTTCTCATTCTGGTCCGGATGACGGCGTGTCCTTTTTTCTGGGGATAACTAATTTGCTAGTACTAGTAGGGGGGGTAGGAATAATAGGGATGTTTTATCAAAAATTAAGTAGATTAAAGTTAATAATAATAGGGTGGTCTCTGTTGGTTTTTGTTGGTTCAGTATTTATGA
>Ga0155261_117_pt1 | contig 171293 bp, 163 predicted proteins | sample RifCSPhighO2_02_FD_106229 | JGI IMG/M metagenome (GOLD analysis project Ga0155261, IMG submission 106229) | Candidatus Daviesbacteria bacterium RIFCSPHIGHO2_02_FULL_41_14 | reverse complement strand
GTAATCCTTGGCCAGTTACCTTTGAGATGGGAGCTGGTAGGCCAGCAGGGTATGTTTATGGCTCTATTCCATTTGTGGCTTTGTTTGGACCAAACTATTTAGGGGTTAGATTATTATCACTCCTATCAGGAGTTGGGTTAATTTATCTGTTGTACCTTTTCTCAAAAAGATTCTTTTCTGAAAAAACCGCTTTAGCTACTGCTTTTTTAGCTGCCACCTCTCCTTGGGGAATAAACCTTAGCAGAGCAGGATTTGAGACTAATTTTGCCTTGTTTTTATTGATATTGGGAACTGTTTTAGTAATTTATCTGGAAAAAAGAAGGTGGTACCTGATTTTATCAGCCCTCTCTTTTGGACTAGTTATTCATGCTTATCCGACTTATAAATTAACCCTACCACTGTATCTAATATCTCTTTTGTGGTTTACAAATTCAGTAAAAACGCTGTTCTCTAAAAAACAGATATTAGTGACTATGATTAGTACTCTCATCTTAACTGCGGCCGTTGTACTCTCTGTTTTACAAACCATTCAGAATAATTCAGAAAGTAGGTTTGTTGATATTAATATCTTTTCATCCAAGGACATCGCGGAGTCTATTACCCAGAAAATAAACTCGGAGAGAACTATCAGCCAGATACCACAATTAATTAAACCGATTTTATTAAACAAATATCTGGAGTATGCTTTTTTATACACTGAAAATTATCTGAAAAATTTATCTTTTGACTTTCTTTTCCTGCATGGCGACGGAAATCCTCGTCACAACATGAGTGTTTCTGGGGGTTTTTATCTAGTGGAGTTAATATTTATTTTACTAGGAGCTATATCTTTACTGAATAAAAATAAAAGATTGTTGGTATTTTTAATCTCATGGGTAATGGTTGCTCCTTTAGCAACAGCCCTAGTTGGTAACCCACATTTTTTACGTTCAGCTATGATGCTACCTCCATTAATAATCTTGTCGGCCATGGGGTTATCTAATCTAACAGTAAGACTTCGGTGGATTTTAGTAATAATATTTATTGCTCAGATATTATTGTTTTCGCAACGACTTTATTTTCTAGCCCCCTTTGAATTTGGCAGGTTTTGGTCAGAATCAGCAAAATTGGCTACAGATTATGTTGAAAAAAATAAAACTCAGTATCGTTATGTCATCTTATCCGATAGGATAGATAATCTAGAGTATGCTTACCCTGCGTATACTAATATAGACCCGAAAGATGTTATTAATCAAAACAAATCTAGAAGCTATCTTTCGAGCGTTAGATTTAAACAGTTTGGAAATGTATATATAGGTTCGTTGCAAAATAGTCAGATACAAGAGTTTGTTAAATCACTAAATGGAAACGTTTTGTACATTGGTTCTGCGACCGACACACTAGTTTTAGAAGGCGCAGATATTATACATACTAGTGATAAAAATCCAGCGTTAGTTATTAAAAGTTATGACAAATAAAGACACCTCATTACATCGTAATCAGCTTATCTCAGTTGTAATAAATACGTTTAACGAGGAGAAAAATATAGAAAGAGCTATTAAGTCAGTTGTATTTGCCGACGAAATAATTGTTTGTGACATGTATTCTACAGACGACACAGTTTCTATAGCTGAAAAATTAGGAGCCAGAGTTTTGTATCATAAATATACCCGTTATGTCGAACCAGCTAGAAATTATGCAATTTCCAAGTCCAAAAACGGTTGGATTTTGGTGCTTGATGCAGACGAGGTAATCCCAGCAACATTGGCTAAGAGTTTGATGGAGATGGTCGAGAAAGAGGTGGCGTCAGCCTTTATTGAGATACCAAGGAAAAATATTATATTTGGAAAGTGGATGAGGGCTTCAGGTTGGTGGCCAGATTATCATATCCGTTTTTTTAAATTAGGGAGTATTCAATGGCAAGATGAAATTCACAGTAAACCTAAAACTAATGGATTGGGTTTAAGGCTTCCTGAGGATGAGGGTTTTGCGATAGTCCATAACCACTACTCCTCTGTATTTCAATACATCGAGAGAATGAACAGATATTCTTCGATTCAAGCTGAGGAGTTATACAAGAATAAAACAGTTTTTCACTGGGAGGATTTGTTTAAAAAACCTCTGGGTGAATTTTTAAGCAGATATTTTGCCAGCGATGGTTATAAAGATGGATTGCACGGATTAACACTATCATTGCTTCAGGCGTTCTCCTTTTTGGTTGTATATATCAAACTTTGGGAGATGAGAAATTTTGCTGAGCAAAGTATAACCTTTGAAGATCTTAAATTATTATGTCAGGAAAGTGGTACGGAGATAAAATATTGGCTAAATCTCAAAACTCTCCCCAGCAATTCTATTAAAAGAATATTGCAAAAATTAAAAAACCGATGAATAAAGTTGGAGTAATTGTATTAAATTTCAAAGTGGTTGAAGAAACAATAAAATGTATTGAGTCGATTTTTAAAAGTGATCATCAGCCACTAAAAATATATGTGGTAGATAATAATTCCGAGGATGGGATCGAAGAAAGGGTCAAAGAGTTCAAGGGAGTAGAGTTTATCCAAACTGGGAATAATTTGGGATATGCAGGTGGAAACAATATTGGGATAAAGATGGCCCTGAAAGATGACTGCAATTTTATATTTGTCGTTAATCCGGATACAAGCTTGGAAGAGGATACGATCTCTGTATTAATTAAGGAGATAAGTAATGAAGGGAGTGGAATAGTTGGGCCTAAGATAATGTTTGAAGATAAAAAAACAATTTGGTTTGCGGGCGGTCATCTGGATAAAAATAATGTATTGGGTACTCACATTGGGGTGGATCAGCAAGATGTAGGTCAGTATCAAAACAACAAACAGGTGGATTTTATAACTGGGGCTGGTATGATGGTTAGGGCAGAAGTATTTAATCAAGTTGGTCTATTTGATGAGAGATACTTTCTGTATTTAGAAGATGTAGATCTGTGTTTCAGGGCTAAAATAAAGGGGATTAAAGTGACATATATACCAAATGCTGTAATGTACCACAAAAATGCCCAATCAACAGGACTGGGCTCATCCCTACAAGATTATTTTCTTACCAGAAATAGGATGGTGTTTGCGCACAAGTTTTTATCTTTAAGGACACAATTTGCCTTGCTCCGGGAGGTCTTAATAAATATTGGAAATCCTATCAGAAGACAAGCTTTTTTTGATTTTTTACTTAATAATTTGGGTAAAGGAAGTTACATTAAGTAATATGTTAAGTGTCATTATAATCACAAAAAACGAGGAAAGTATGTTAAAAACATGTTTAGAATCTGTAAAATGGGCTGACGAGATAATCGTGGCAGACAGTGGCTCAGAGGATAAAACTTTAGAGATTGCAAAAAAGTATACTGATCGGGTAATTAAAGTAACAGGGAATAATTTTGCTGGATGGAGAAATCAATCTCTGGAAAAAGCCCAAGGGGATTATGTTTTATTTGTAGATGCTGACGAACGAGTTTTGAGTTTCCTAAAAGAAGAAATTTTACAAAAAATGGGAGAGTTAGATTCTCAAGAAGTAGCTTGGGCCATTCCGAGAAGAAATATAATTTTAGGTGAGGAAAAATCATACAAAGCTTTTTGGCCAGATTTTGTAGTCAGGTTATTTAAAAAAGATAAGTTAAAAGGTTATCAAGGAGAAGTGCATGAACAGCCAGTGGTAGATGGAAAGGTTGGAAGGTTTAAAAATCCATTTTTACACCTGACGCATCGTGATATTGATTCAATGGTTTTGAAAAGTTTATCCTGGGGAAATATAGATGCTGGATTAAAATTGAAAGATAGTCACCCCAAGATGACGGGTCCAAGATTTATAAAGATTTTGTTTACTCAATTATGGAAGGAAACAGTAACCAGGGGTGGTGTTTTTGGTGGGACGGTTGGTGTGATTGACAGCTTACTGCAAACATTTTCGGTGTATATTAGCTACGTTAAACTATGGCAGCTACAAAGAATGGAATCTTTGTCAGAAACATACAGTAAAATTGACGAACAACTTCTTAAGAACGATTTCCGTTATTAAAATATGCAAATTGCAATATATACACCCTATTTAGACACCGCAGGTGGAGGGGAAAAATACATGCTTACTATTGCGGAGGAATTATCAAAAAAACACAGAGTTGATATTTTATTAGATTCTCATTTATCAAGCATGGACCCTGAACAGATGAAAAGAAAAAATTCTAGAATTCATGGTTTAAATCTAGACAATGTAAGTTTTGTAAAAGCACCAATGGGACAGGGAAGCGCTATGCTACAAAGAATATTTTTTTTAAAAAAATATGACTGGCTATTTTATAACTGTGATGGTAGTCTCTTTCAATCCACATCGAAGAATTCAGTGTTACATTTTCAGATGCCTCTGTCCAACATAGAAACACAAGGACTTAAAAACATACTTAAATTAAAAAGCTGGAAATTGGCCATATATAACTCACAGTTTACTAAAGAACATATAGAAAAAAAATTAACAATTAAAGGTCGGGTTGTTTATCCGCCAGTAGATACTAGTAGATTTGTAGGAGAACATAAAAAGAAAAAACAAATTTTGGGGGTAGGTAGATTTATGGGGGAGGGAACTAAAAAACAGCATATATTAATTGAGGGATTTAAAAAGTTATCAAAGCGACTAGAAGATAAAAACTGGAGTTTACATTTGGCTGGTTTAGTTGATGAAAGCGATAAAGAATATTTTATAGATTTACAAAAAAAAGCTACAGGTGAAAATATTATATTTCATTCCAACTTAAGCTATAACGATCTGACAAAATTATATCAAGAATCGAGTATATTTTGGCATGCCATGGGATACCTAGAAACAGATCCGCAAAAATGGGAACATTTTGGCATCTCAACAGTGGAAGCCATGGCGGCGGGTTGTATTCCAGTAGTTATTAACAAGGGTGGGCAATCTGAGATAGTAGAAAATGGGGTAAGTGGATTCTTGTGGGATACTCTAGATGAGTTAGTTGATAAAACTTGTAGTCTTATAAAAAATGAAAAAGAAGGAAAAATTATCTCAGATGCAGCCAGAAAAAAAACAAAAATGTACTCAAAGAGCCAGTTTGTTAATAGTATAATGGAGATAACCAATGAACATTAAGGTAGTGACTATTGTTGTTTCGGCAATCGTATTGAGAGTAATATTATCGGTAATAAGTTTTCATCCAGATTTGGCCCATTTTGTAGCAGCATCAAAAATAATGTCAAATGGACAAATATTAAATTTTTATGACCAAAGCAGTCCGGAGCAGTTATTTAACTATCCGCCAGCAATTTACTTACTGGATGGTTTTTATGGATTTTTATTAAAGCCGTTTACAGAGAATATAGGTTGGTTATTAAAACTGGGATATTTACCTTTTGATCTAATATTAGGGTTATCTTTGATGAGATTTTTTTCCAGTCAAAAACAGAAGATACTTAGTTTGAGTCTTTGGTTATTTAACCCGATTAATTTATATACTACATATTTAATGGGACAATTTGATGTTATTCCTACCATGTTTGTTGTTTTATCCTTATTATTGTTTATTAAAGGTAAAGAGCTTTGGGGTGGATTAAGTTTAGGTATGGGAGTAGCATTTAAGATCTTTCCGATTTTTTTACTTATCCCTTTTGTTTTACAGGTAAATAGTTGGCTAAAAAGATTAGTTTTAGTAATACTAATTCTTGGTCCATATATAATTGGAAATTTAATCTACTTTTCATCAGAAGGTTTTAGATCGTCAGCTTTAATGGCCTCTCAGTCCTTAAAGAGCTTTTATGCTTCTATCCCAGTCTCAGGTGGTCAGTCAATCTTAGTATTTCCAACTTTATTGATTGTTCTGTACGGTCTTTTCTATTATCACAAAATAGATGTTAGATATCTGTGGAAGAGAGGATTAGTAATATTATCTTTATTTTTTATCTTTACCCACACACATCCCCAATGGTTGATTTGGTTGACTCCATTTTTAATAATTGATTTAGTAGAGTCTAATTTTAAGCAGTCATTAATAATAGTTGGAGTACTGCTTACTTGGCTGGGGTCTTTATTTTTCTTCGACCCTTCATTAACGGTGGGGATATTTTCACCGATAATTTCTGGTCCAGAAAGGACTTTGAGTATTTGGGAGCAGTTAGGAGTTAGTGTAGACTATAATTTTTCAAGAAGTTTATTACACAGCGTTTTTAGTGGTTTAGTAATGTTGCTAATTATTATCCATGTTAAGCCGGTAAAACCTAACTAATGGCTTTAATTTCGGTTATTATTGTTACTTATAATAATGCTGGGACAATTAAAAAATGTGTTGACTCTATAACTGATAAAAATCCTGGTTGTCAGATCGTAGTGGTAGATAACAATTCTACTGATTTAACTTGTCGGGTTGTGGAATCACTTAAATCTGTAAATCTAATTACAAGTAATCAAAATTTGGGTTTTTCTAAGGGTGTAAACCTTGGAGTTAAACATGCTAGTGGAGATTATCTGGTAATTTTAAATCCCGATACCATTTTAAGAGCTAAGAATGGATTTAATATTCTAGTTGATGATTTGATTAATCATAAAAAGTTTGGATTAGTGGGACCGAAATTTATAAATAATAATGGTTCCATACAACCTTCAGTGAGAAATTACCCTACCATGATAAACGCAATAAAAGAATATATCTTCCATGTGAAGGCAGGTTATGATTTTTATACACCGTATTGTAACGAATTATGTAAGGTGGAGACAATTTACGGAGCATGTTTGGTGATGAGTAGGAATGTATATCTAAAAATAGGAGGTTTGGATGAAAGATTCTTCATGTATTATGAGGAGTTTGATCTTTGCAGAAGATTAGAGAGAGTGGGTTTACAAGTTGGGTTTGAACCAAGAGTAGAGTTAGTCCATGAAGTTGGTTACTCTGGCAAGGGACAAACAACCCCGACCTTTTTAGTTGAATCTGCTAAAAAATATCATGGAAGGGCGGAGTTTCATTTAATTCAGCTCACGCTAAGACTTGGTAAGATTTTTGAGAATAAGTTAATACTACCTGTTATTTTAGGAATTTTTTCTTACTGGTTTCTAACTCTAAAGCTATTTTCCCCAACAATTTTTACTTCCCTAACAGTTATAAATGGAATAAATACCATTAGAGGTTATGGGGAAGCAGCTGGAATGCCATATTTATTAAATTGGTTATTAACCAATAAAATACAGATTGTAGTGGTGGGAACAATCCAGTGGTTATCATATTTTCAACCTAGCTTATATTTTAATGGTTGGACAGTTTTACTTATCCTGCCTGCAATTTATGGATTTTTTAGAATTGTGACTAATAAAGATCGACGGCTTCAGAGGGTGTTGGTTTTACTACTGTTGCTTGCCTTACCGGGTAGCCTTTACTATCCAGACAGAGTGTGGACAGTTAGTTTGGTAGGGTGGTTATTTATGGGGATATTAACCTGTTATGGAATTGCTAAATTTACAAAGAGATGAATAGGTATCAAGTATCACTTATCATTCTAATTCTTGCTGGATTATTCTTGCGAGTTTTTTGGATTGATAAATATCCGGTTCAATTAAATCATGATGAGATAAGTCAACTTTATGATGCTATCTCTATAGCCCAGACGGGCAAAGATATTTATGGGAATTTTATGCCCACAATGTTTATTTCCATAAATGACTTTAAGTCACCTTTTTGCACCTATGCAACTAGTTTAGTTTATCTATTATTTGGAGATCACGAGTGGATTATTAAGATTCCGGGAATTTTATTTAGCATTTTGACCATCCCAGCCATCTACTGGTTTGTTAAGAGTTCATTTAAAAATCAAACTATCGCAATTCTGGCGAGTGCTCTAACAGTAATTACTCCCTTTGAGATATTTTACGGGCGTAAAAGTTTTGAGAGTACGATAGGAATTTGCCTATTACTCGTTGGTTTTACCGGTTTATGCAAATATTTATCCAACAAAAAGGTGAGGTGGCTCTATTTAGGATTTATTACCCTTGCGGTTGCTATGTATACTTATTTTTCCCATGCCATAATAATACCGTTGTTACTGCTTATATTTATTTGGCTTAATAAAAATACATTATGGCCAGAGAGAAAAAAAATTCTACCGGTAATTTTGATGTGGGTAGTATTGATCATCCCAATTATCTCAATAGTTGTCTTAAATCCAGATAGTAGATATAGGTCAGAAACAGTTTTTATCATCCAAGATCCAGTACTTGGCGAGAAGATACACGGCTTATCTAGGGTGGAACGAGTTTTAACAATAACGAGCTATAGTCTAACCCGATATCTGGAACAGTTTAATCCGGAGTATCTCTTTTTAAGAGGACTAGATTTAACTAATCAGGGTCCTTTGGGGAGTGGACCTTTGATGGCAATCCAGTTACCTTTTATTTTGGTGGGTATTTACTACATTATTAAAAATCGAGACATACGGCATCAAAGGAATTTTATATTAGCCTGGATTCTCATAGGAATGCTACCTAGTGGTTTGACTTTTGAGAAATTTAGTCCGCACCGGAGCATCATGGTCTTTACGATGTTAAATATTTTGTGTGCTATTGGAATTTGGCAAGTTATATCTTGGAGTAGGCTGAAGAATTTAAATATACGGTTGATGGGGATAGTCGTCATAACCATTTTGTTTACCTTTAATTTCCTTTATTTTTTACATATTTATATAGTTGATTTTCCAAATGAAAAATCACAAGAAATTCATTATCCGTTTAAGCAGATTGCTGAATTTACGCTGCAGTACTATGATAGTGTGGAGCAAATTGTCTTTGATCCTAAGTTCGGGGAGATAGCTCCTAGGATAGGAACGGCGAGTCACTACTATTTGGCGTACTATATAAAGTACCCGCCTGTGCAGTTCCAAAAGGAGTATCGCCTAGGTAATAAATCCCGGGAGACACTATTTGGCAAGTATTCAATCAGAGCTGTAAATTGGGGAGAAGATCGCTATTTAAAAAATGCATTGATTATTGCCAGTCCTTGGAGTTTAAACATCTCGTCTATAGAAAAAACAAAAATAATTAAAACTTTCTATTTTTATAATGGAAGTGTTGCTTTTTACGCTTTAAAGGTATAGGTTTTGTCTATGAAAACTCCTAAAGTTGTAATTGTTATGCCGGCATATAATGCTGCTAAAACAATTCTTGATACCTATTTGGAGATACCCAAAAAGTTACGGGAGAATATTATTTTGGTTGATGACCATAGCCGAGATAACACAGTTGAAGTAGCTAAGAAATTAGGAATTACGGTCTTTACTCATCCTCAAAACATTGGATATGGAGGCAATCAGAAAACCTGCTATTGGGAGGCATTAAAGTTAAATCCTGATATTATTGTAATGTTGCACCCAGATTACCAGTATGATGCTTCGTTGATTGAGGAATTAGTCCGTCCTATTGCTCAGGGCCGTTATGATTTTATGTTTGGTAGTCGGATAGCCACAAAAAGAACTGCTCTAGATGGAGGTATGCCAGCACTAAAATACTATATAAATAGGATTGTCTGTTTATTACAAAACACTATGTTGGGAGTAAATTTTACCGAGCACTTCTCGGGCTTTCGGGCTTTTTCAGCGAGTCTACTAAAAACTGTTCCCTTTCAGAGATTTTCTAATGATTTTGTATTTGACCAAGAGATGACTATATCGTCATTGAGCTTTGGACAAAGAATCGGCGAGGTTCCTATTCCCACAAGATATCATGACAAGGCATCCTCAATACAATTTGTTAAGGGATTTAAATTTATTATAGAGGGATTTTTTTGTATTTTAGGACTCTATCTTCATAATTTAGGGATCAGAAAAGATGAACGCTTTAGATAGAGTAAATCATTTTTGGGTCGAAGTAATTTTATGTATCTTCGTTTTACTTCTGTTCGTAAACGGTATAGATGAAAACTTATTTATAAAAAATGATGTTGAAAAAATTCAGACTTACCAAAGAAGTGAATATTTTTCCAAAGAATTGGGAATTTTTTATAGACGGCCACCGATAAAATATTATCTGAGCGACTTTGAGGTAGTGGCTACTAAGTATTTCGCCAAAATTAGACGATCCTTCGATCTTGAGAACTATTTTAGTTCAAAACTTAGCTATCTTTTAATTCCTCTGATATTTTTAGGAGGTTACAACTATTTAAAAAATATCGGAAAAGAGCAACTTATATTAGTCATTATCTTAATTTTTTTACTAGGCTTTACAAAATCAACAGATTTATTTGGGGTATCAGTCTTTTACTTACCGGTAGCATATTTTTCTATATTAGGTAGTTTAAGGATATGGAAAAACAAAAAGATTTATATATGAAAAGAATATTACTTCTGATAATAGTTATGCTGGCCTTGTTTTTAAGACTGTATGATGTGGGTAAGGTACCAGCGGGAATTCATCGAGATGAAGAATCTCATGGATACAACGCCTTTTCACTGTTAAACACAGGAAAAGACAGATATGGTGAATCTTTTCCGATTCTTTTCAGATCGTTTGGTTCGTATCAACCACCATTGTATACTTATTTGGCCGTTATCCCGATAAAACTATTTGGAAACACGATTCAATCTGTTCGTCTCGTGTCTGTATTCTTCGGCACGGCACTAGTTTTAATAACGTTTTTCTTTGCCCAGAATCTATTTAAATCTAAATATAAAGACGGTTTGTCATTAGTTTTTGCACTAATTATTGCCATATCTCCGATCTTTATTTATTTTAGTCGCCTAGTTGCCGAAGGAAACTTAGGAGTCACCATCTTTGTAGCTAGTATGTTATTTTTTTTGGTATCATTAAGGAAGTCAAAATTATTTATACTAGGATCCTTTTTATTAGCACTCTCCACACATGCTTATTATAGCGAGAGAATTATTGCAGTTATCTTTTTACCACTCTTCTTATTGATATATAAAAACTACTTTCTTAAGAATAAAACGCCGGTTATTATAGGTGCTACTGTTTTTATGATAATGATGCTACCTCATCTTTGGATTGCAACATCAGGTGCGTTAACCCGTAGACTGATTGAGGTGGGTTATGGAAATGATAAAATATTTTTTTTGGAGTTTATAAAACGCTACTTAATTTATTCTAGTCCAAGTAATATTTTTTTTGATTTAGGGCCATCCTTAAATCGAGTCTCCCCAGGCCTAGGACCATTTTATATGATTTTTATTGCCCCTTTCTTTTTGGGAATTAAATATTTGAAATATTTTATTGACAAAGAAAAAATTAAATTGTTATTGTTGCTTATTATAATTTCTCCTATTCCAGCATCATTAACCGGAGATAGCTACTATCCACTGCGAGCGCTTGACCAACTATGGTTAGTTGCTCTAGTAATTTCTGTGGGATTTATAGGTTTCACTAGAGTTAATTTACCATCAAAAATAATTGTAATTACCCTATGTTTTATTCTACTGCATAGCCTAGCAACATTTTATGTTTCCTATTTTGTGCTTTTTAAATATGAAGCGGCGCCTTATTATGGGAATGCGTATGTATCTTTAATGAGCAATTTAAGAAACTATAAAGACAGCAAAATAATTATAGATTCTGGCCGAGACCCAGGAATAGGGTTAAGAATGGCTTATTTAACGGCCTACAATCCTCTAGATTTACAACATAAGTTACGTGCACAACTGAAAAGTCCATACTATTCAGGAGAGGTGGAGCTTTACGAAGATTATGATTTAGGTAGAATTCAGATTAGAGCCATAAACTGGTATCAGGATATCTATAAAGAACAGATAATTATTGGTGATACTTTAGCAATATCTGATCAGCAGGCAGAAGAGCATCATTTAAAACTGGAGTTTGAACTTACTGATCTATCTAATGCTACTAAATTAAGAGGCTTTTCAACCAATCCTTTGGCCAAATGCCAGTCATTAGATCGTCGATTAATTTGGGAATCAAAATGCCAGGGCATCCTTTATTAAATCAACCCCCCATTATTATTACGGAACAATTGCTTTTTATGTTTTAAAAATGTAAATATTATAGTATGAGTTCTCCCAAAGTTGTAATTGTCATGCCCGCCTATAATGCAGCTAAAACCATAATCGATACTTATAAGGAGATTCCTGATAATTTTAAGAAACATCTTATACTGGTTGATGACCAAAGCCGTGATAATACAGTGGAGGTGGCTAAAAAATTAGGAATTACAGTCTTTACTCATTCACGGAATTTGGGATACGGTGGCAATCAAAAAACTTGCTACCAGGAAGCATTAAAATTAAACCCAGATGTGGTGGTTATGCTTCACCCGGACTATCAATACGATGCCAGTTTAATTGAGGAGTTGATCCGGCCAATTTTACAAGGCAGGTATGACTTTATGTTTGGGAGCCGGGTTCAAAACAAGAAGTCGGCGATAGAGGGTGGAATGCCCCCCTTGAAGTATTATGTTAATAGAGCTGTTTGTTTAATAGAGAATATCCTACTGGGAGTTAATTTTACCGAGCACTTTTCCGGATTTAGAGCTTATTCGGCAAAATTACTGGGAACTGTTCCCTTTCAGCGATTCTCTAATGATTTTGTCTTTGACCAAGAGATGACTATTTCATCATTGAGTTATCATCAAAGAATCGGTGAGATTGCTATTCCAACTAGATATCATGAAAAGGCATCCTCGATTCAATTCCTTAAAGGCTCTAAATTCATTCTGGATGGTTTTCTGACTATTTTAGCTCTATATCTGCATAAGTTAGGAATTAGAAATGATCTTCGCTTCATACCACGATGACTTATCTTTTTTGAAATCCAATCAGCTACTAGCCCTTGATTTAAAAGTTAGAAAGTATTACTTTGTTTTAATAATTGTGCTAATCTAATGTAGTGATCATTGCCTTATTCCTAATATGTTTTTTATTAAACATTTTTAATCATGGCGAGATATTTATTGGAATACTGAATAGTATTCTTCTATTATCGTCGATATATTTTTATTTACAATTTACACATAAAAAATTATCGATATTTAAAATTTCATTTACCTCGTTTCCTTTAATATTTATGGCTGCAATGCCATTAATGACACAAACTCGGGACTCATTTATTACTATACTCGGAATTGGAGCAAGCTTTCTATCTGCGTGCTATTTTACCTATAAGTTTAAGAAAATATTACTTCTAATCACTGCTCTTTATCTTCTATTTTCTTCCCTTTATGTTAGTGGAATTGTTAAGCCACTCTTTTCATATCAAGTCAACAATTTAATTATTACTGATGACCGAGCTAATTTATATATCTCCCGTTTGAGGGATGAATCCCTCTATCTGCCCTATAAACTAAGACTCATGCTATTCAATAAATCAGTTTACTTATATGTCATACTATCTAAAATAGCAGGTTTTTTTACAATTAAAAATCTCTACGATACGATATATTTAGCTAATCTCTATCCGTTGGTTTTGGGGATCATACTAGATTTGAAAAGTTGGAACAGATCCAAGATGTTAATAATCATAAGTATAATGTTTGTTATATTTATATCAGCTTCATCACGGTCAGTAAATATTCTGAATACTTTTACACTTTTATCACCATTCCTGATCTATTTTATACTTAGAGGTTTTAGCTCTGTGAATAGAACACTTTATCTTGCACTATTTTTTCTGAGTATTATTATAGCAACCAGCCCGCTTAAATAATGTACATAAAATATGTCTTTGCATTAATTTTTATAGCGCTTGTAGCCCGTTTTGTTTTGTTGGATTATGTTCCTCCACATTTATCTAATGATGAAATCGGATCAGCATATGCAGCTTACTCAATCTCCAAAACTTTGAAAGATGGGACAGGTGAATATTTACCGATATTATGGAGATCTCATGGAGGTTACGGAGCACCCTTAGCGGTCTACATACCGTTAATCACCATCTCACTATTAGGTAATGATGACTTTGCCGTCCGTCTCCCTTCGGCGATTTTAGGGAGTTTGACAGTTGTCTTGGTTGGGCTTCTGGTCATGGAGCTCACAAAAAATAGAAAACTTGCAATAGTCACATCTTTTTTGCTGGCTTTCTCCCCATGGCATTTCTCAGCTTCTCGCTGGGCATTGGAATCAAACTATGCTCTATTTTTCGTCGTTTTGGGAATTTACTTGTTTTTTTTAGGCCTAAGATATAGCAAGGATTGGCTGACCCTATTAAGCTTTATCTCTTTTGCTCTGTCGATTTACTCATATTACACTGAATGGGTTTTAACACCAATGATTATACTTGCATTGCTGGTTTTCAATAGAGAAGCCGTTTTTAAAAAGAAAATTTATCTAGGAGCTCTATTGTTATTTTCTATACTGATAACACCTATTTTTCTTGACTTTATTTCTAATCTAAGCTCAAGTCGGGCTAATAGTGAATTCATTACTAAAGATATAGGTGTAGGACGACTCTTATCGGAATATTCTAACCCTTATCAAAGATTTCAGATCATATTAAAGGCAGTTCTGGATAAGTATTCGTTATATACAAGCCTAGACTATCAATTTTTTTATGGTGCCAGAATGTTACCTAAGGAAAATCCTTACCAATTTGGATTCTTTCTAGCCCCCTTTTTAGTTGCCTTTGTTTGGGGACTATCTAAGTTAAAGACTCTTTATCAAGGTAATAGTAAATTTGTCTTTTTTCTACTAATTGCCTCACCCTTAACAGCCTCTGTAACTCAAGGAGAAGTCAATAATTGGAGAAGCCTACCTCAGTTGGTACCGACAGTAATGATTACTGCTGTGGGAATTTTGTATATCTTGAACTTTGTAAAAAAGAGCATCTGGTTAAAGGCTTTAGGAGGGGGACTCGTGCTACTGTCGTTTTTTTATTTTGTCCTGGCTTACTTTATCTATTTCCCTATTGAGAATGCACAGGGGTATCAATATGGCTACAAGCAGATAGCCCAGTATATTAATCAGCACTATGATCAGTTTGAGCAGATTATTATTGATCGTAGATTTGGAGACAAGGAATATTACTATATTGGCGTACCTAGTTCATACATACCTTTTTATACCTATTTAGATCCGCGTAAGGTTCAGGAGGCAAAGATCATTTCATTTGGAATTACTTTTGATAAGTACCAGTTTAGGGATATCAATTGGGACAATGAAAAAATTCAAAAAAATTATTTATATGTAGTTCCTCATGACAATATTCCTGACCCGGCAAGAAATTTGAAAGTAGTGCATGAAATTTCTCTACCTAATCATAAAATTGGATTCAAGTTGTACTCTCCAGTTAATTAACTGTCTCTTGTTTAAGATTAATTTACTTCCCTTGAAGAAGTTGATACCATTAAATAACAGTTATGAATTTAAGAAACATACTTTTTTTGATCCTGATTGTAGCTATTGCCTTCTTTTTGAGATTCTACAAGGTTACTGAGGTTCCACCTAGTCTAAATTGGGATGAAGTTTCGATTGCTTATAACGCCTATTCTGTAATGAAGACTGGAAAAGACGAGTGGGGGGTAACTTTTCCGGTTCATTTCAAGGCGTATGGCGAGTATAAATTACCAGCTCAAATCTATGTTTCCATCCCTGGTATTTACTTGTTTGGGCTAAATGAGCTAGGAGTAAGAATCACACCGGTTATTTATGGGACACTGACGGTTTTATTGCTGTATTTTTTGACAAGAAAGATATTTAGGAGTGATTTAATAGGCGCAACCGCAGCTTTTTTACTAGCTATCTCTCCTTGGCATATTCAATTAACCCGGGCCTCATTTGAGTCATCTTTTGCGGTATTTTGGATAGTTTTAGGTGTGTGGTTATTGGTAAAAGGATTTGAGGATAAAAAGTGGTTAATTTTAGCAATGATTCCTTTGGCACTCTCAGTTTATACCTATAACAGTGCCAGGGTCTTTGTGCCACTGTTTTTAGTGGTTATTTTATGGATATACAGAAAAGACCTTTTAAGGTGGAAGAAACAGCTATTGGTGGTGTTGATACTGTTTGGGGTGCTGCTGCTGCCCTTAGTTCCATTCACCGTAAGTCAGGATAGAAACTCTCGGTACAAGCTGGTTAGTGTGACTGATGATCCGGGGTTAGTTCCTAGAATTAATGAGCGACGAGGGTTATCCACTCTTCCGGATCCGCTACCCAGATTAATTCACAATAAAGTGACTTATATAAGTTATTATATTGCCAGTAACTACTTAGCTCATTTTACACCTGATTTTCTATTTATCTCTGGGGCGCCACATAAACAACATCACGTTCAAGGTGTGGGACAGCTATATTTATTCCAATTACCGTTACTTTTTATTGGACTATACTGTTTATTTAAAGAAAAAAATAAATTTAGGTTTCTTTTATCTTCCTGGATATTATTAGGATTTGTACCAGTTTCAGTGACCAATGACAGTATTCCCCATGCCCTAAGAACTATGATAACTCTGCCACCATTTTTAATGGTCTGTGGATTGGGAATAGTTAAGGGATGGCAGTGGGTTAAGAATAGGGGTCAAATTTTATCGAGCATTGTACTTTTAACATTTACCGCTATGGTTGTATTTAGTATTTATTTATATCTGCAAAATCTATTTTTTGTGTACCCTAAAAATTATTCAAGAGATTGGCAATATGGTTACAAAGAGGTTGTTGAATATGTCAAGGAAAATCAAGATAAATACGACACTGTTATATTTAGTAGGCATTATGGGGAACCACACATGTTTATGCTTTTCTTTCTTGGGTTTGATCCTGTCCAATATCAAAATAATTCTAACTTAATCAGGTTTGAAACTCATGATTGGGTAAGAGTGTTAAAGTTTGATAAATATTACTTTCCAGATTTAGGAGATACTGGTACTAAGTTTGAAGATATAATTGAAGAAAATCAGGGAAAAAAATTATTGTTTATTGGTAAAGGTGGAGATCTTCCCAGCGATGTTCCCAGATTAAAAACTGTAAATTTTCTAGATGGTAATCTTGCTTTTGAAATTGTCGAATGGAACTAAAAAGAATACTTTTTATACTAATAATTATTCTGTTTTTGGTAACTCGTTTATACAAAATAAATGAGATTCCAGCGTCATTATATTGGGACGAAGCATCGATTGCCTATAATGCCTATTCTATAACTCAAAACGGACAAGATGAATGGGGAGATTTTCTCCCGCTTCATCTGCGAGCTTTTGGCGAATTTAAACTACCTGTTTATATTTATACAGTTTCACTGTTCCAAATGATCTTGGGATTTAATGAGTGGTCATTAAGATTGCCAGCCGTAGTATTTTCTTTAGGAACAATAATAGTAATTTATCTGATTGGCAAGAATATGTTTTACAGTATCACGACTGGGTTATTAGGAGCTTTTATTCTTACCGTCACTCCAGGCTATTTTATTTTTAGTAGGACTGGTTATGAGGCAACGGCAGGATTGTTCTTTTTTATGTTGGGAGTTTATGTCTTTTTCAAATCATTGCAGATGCCAAAATTACTGCTTTTTTCAGCAATAAGTTTAGCCCTAAGTATGTATAGCTATAATAGTTTCCGATTGCTGGTACCACTTGCCTTACCATTTCTGATTTTTAGCTATTTTAGGCATCAATCAGGATTTATCCAACTAAAACACCCGCTGCTTTTTGTGTTAGTGCTAGTTTTATCGTATGTGCCCATACTGCGCTTTTTGCTTTCTCCAGAAGGCGGTACTAGATTTGAAAGAGTTAGTCTTTTTAACCGAGATACTGAAATAAGTTTATTACCCCAGTTAATACAAAATTATCTGGGTCACTTTAACCTACACTTCTTATTTATAAGTGGGGATCTTAACCAAAGAAGCCATCTCCAGGGGTTTGGTGAGCTGTATTGGATCTTTGTACCGTTTTTAATATCTGGAGTGCTATATTTGTTTTGGAAAAATAAACCGCTTAATATATGGGTGATTTTAATTACTCTGATAGCTCCTATCCCCGCCGTGATCACCAAAGAATCCCCCCATGCCTTAAGATCGATAGCTCTATTTCCCTTTTTTTCATTGGTTACAGCTTTGGGTATTACCCAATTAATCGGTTATCTAAAGTATAAAACGCTTTTATTATCTATAATCTTGATGATTTTTCTTGGCAGTTTTGGAGTGTACTGGAATGCCTTTTTAACGAGATACAATAATGCTTCCTCAGGGGATTGGCAGTATCCTTACAAACAGTTGTTTTTGTCCTATCAAGATAAATTCAAAATGTATGATAAAGTTATCATCAGTGATAGATACGGACAACCTTATATTTTTGCCCTCTATTACTTAAAATATCCTCCAGAAAAATTTAGGTCAGAGGTTAAATATAACAGAGCTGATAAGTGGGGAATCTCAACAGTGTCTGAATTTGCAAACTTTGAATTCAAAAATTTGGAGATTGACTCATTACCCACTGGCAGATACTTAGTTTTTGTGGATCCCGATCAAAAAATAGCTCAGCTATCAGAAAGTAAGATCATAGAGGATCTGACAGGGAAAGTAGCTTTCTATGTTTATGATATTGAGAAATAAAAACTTACTTTATCTATTAGTGGTTCTTCTTATTGCTTCCTTTTTGCGGTTTTATCAACTTGGGGTAGTTCCTCCAGCAATTTCTTGGGATGAAGCAGCGGTTGGATATAATGCTTGGACCATAGTTCATTATGGAAAGGATGAATGGGGAAATCTATTTCCGCTTGTTTTTAAATCCTTTGAGGATGATAAGCATCCAATCCATTTTTATTTAACAGCCCCATTTGTAGCAGTGTTTGGCTTAACGGATTTTGCAGTAAGATTTGCACCAGCTTTATTTGGGGTGTTAAATGTTTTATTAATATTTTTGATTGGAAAAGATGTCTTTAAGGATAAACGGATAGGTTTTGCAGGAGCATTGTTGATGGCGATATCGCCTTACGCTATCCAATTCTCCCGTTTTAATCACGAGGCTAATTTTGCTTTATTTTTCTTTATGCTTGGTTTTTGGTGGTTTTTTAAATCATTAAATGGAATGTCTAAATATTTACCCCTGGCAACGATTAGTTTTGGAATCTCTATCCTAGTATATCATGCCTCTTTGGTGGTGGTGCCACCGGCCATGTTTTTATTAGCTTTTATATATAAAAAAGAGATTTTATACTCTCAAAAGAATGTAATTTTTTCTTTAGCCATCATCTTAACAACATCTCTGCTTTATGTTATCCAACCATCATTATTAGGACTCGCTCGGATGAAACAGACCTCAATCGCAGAAGATGTCATTAGCAACACCAGGCTTTTCAAACAAACAAATAATTATTTCCTGGGACGATTAGAGGTAACCTACGATAGATATTTAGCACATTTTTCGCCCACCTATCTTTTTATAAGTGGTGATCGTAATCCAAAATTCTCAACTCAAAAATATGGACAATTTTATCAAATCGAAGCTCTATTTTTAGTAGCTGGGTTTGTCTGGATTCTAAAAAATAGAAAAAGAGAGTATTTGCTGCTATTATTCTGGGCATTAATTGCCCCCTTACCTGCCTCATTGAGTGGAGGGACAGATGAAGTTCCACATGCAGCTCGGGCATTGTTTACCATGGGAAGCTGGCATTTAATCGAGGCTATTGGGCTTGTGGGAGTTATGGGGCTTTTCAAAAATACTAGAGTTAAATTACTGGTAGCTGTTGCCGTCACCTTAACGATGGCATATCTTACAACGATTTATTTTAAGAGCTATCTAACTGCGTATCCTAAGCAGTATGGAATTGATTGGCAATATGGGATGAAACAAATTGCGGAGCATATAAAAGATAATCCGGAATATTCTACTGTTTTTGTAACGGACGCAAGATCCCAACCGTATATTTTCTTGTTATACTACCTTAAAATTCCTTTACCTGAGTTTTTAAAAACTGTTGAATATAATCAGACAGATCAAAGGAGTTCCAATTTAGTTTCTTCGTTTTCTAAATTTAACTTCGGAAACTGGGATGCAATTGAGAGCGATCCACAACCAGGATTATTATATGTATTAACTCCCAGTCAGTATGATGGCTTACGCCAAAAGTCACTATTTCAAATCAAAGAGCTAATAAGTTATCCTAATGGAACGGATGCTTTTTACTTGGTGAGTCTGTATTAGCTATATGAATAAAATATCAGTAGTAATCGCTACGTTTAATGAAGAAAATAACTTAACAAGATGTTTGCAGTCGGTAAAAGATCTGGCTGAGGAGATAATTGTGGTTGATGGAAGCTCTACTGATAAGACGGTTGATATTGCCAAAAGTTTTGGAGCTAAAGTGTTTGTAAAGGAAAACCCATCAATGTTCCATATTAATAAACAAATAGCAATCGATAAAGCGGGTAATGATTGGATCTTACAGCTTGATGCTGATGAGATTATAACCTCTGAATTAGATAACGAGATAAAAAGAGTTATAGAGATGAGTAGGACTGAACTTGAAGCATACCAATCAAAACTCTCAGACAAAAAACTTTTCTTGAAACATCAGAGGTTAATTGAAGAGCGGGATGGTAGGGTCGGTGATGCGATTGGTGAATATAACGCTTTTTTTATTCCCAGAAGAAATTTTTTCCTAGGAAAGTATTTAAAATATGGTGGCACTTACCCTGATCCAGCTATCCGGCTGATTAAAAGAGGAAAAGCTTATCTGCCTTGTAAAGATGTTCATGAGCAGATGGTGGTTGAGGGAAGAGTAGGTTGGCTGCAAAATTACATGTTACATCGGGACTCGCCAACCTTTGAACGTTACTTGGAGCGAAATAACCGTTACATCAATTTAATGGTTAACGAGATGCATGCCAATAAAACTGATAAAGGAATGGTTGGAATGGTAATTAATTTTTTAATTAAACCAATCTGGTGGTTTCTTTTAACACTGATAAGACACAAAGGTATTTTGGATGGGTATCAAGGAGTTATTTTTTCACTTTTCTCAGCCCTAAGGTTTCCTCGGTCATACTGGAGGTACATGACTTCATGACTAAAATTAAGGTGGGTTTTAATGTTGGTCCTTTAAAAAATGGTCATCAATTTAGAGGCATTGGTCAACACACAAAAAATTTATTAGATGAGTTAAGATTACGGGAAGATCTTGAGATTAAAGAAGTAGGGTCGATTGGTAAATTAAGTCAGATAGACATAGTTCACCATACTTTCTTTGATCTTTTTAGGAGTACTCTACCGATAACCAAAACCCCAGCTATAGTAACCATCCACGATGTAATACCGTTAGTGTTCCCAAATCATTATCCAGTGGGCATGAGAGGCAGGATCGCCTTTATTCAACAGAAAAGATCTCTAAAATATGTAAAAGCCGTTATAACTATCTCGGAGAGTGCTAAGGAAGATATTGTCAGGTATTTAGATGTTGATCCTAAAAAAGTTTTTCCCATACACCTCGGTGTAGGCAATAATTTTGTGGCAATTAAAAATAAAGAGATATTAAATGAAGTAAAGAAGCGCTACGAACTACCGGACCAGTTTGCCTTATACATAGGTAATGTTAACTGGAATAAAAACTTAATAAATATAGTAGAAGGATGTCTTAAGGCAAATATTCCGCTTGTTTTAATTGGGAAGAGTTTTGAAGATCATGATGATCTCAATCATCCTGAGTTGAGGTCATATAAAAAATTCCTACAGCTTTATGATAAGCATCCTTTGGTTATCAAGATGGGTTTTTTAGAAAATGATTTAGTAATTAAAATTATGAATTTAGCCACTGTTTTATTGTTACCTTCATATTATGAAGGTTTTGGGTTACCCATTATTGAATCACAAGCTTGCGGGCTACCAGTTATCACATCACAAATATCATCAATGCCTGAGGTAGCAGGAGATGGGGCAGTGTTAGTTGATCCTTATAACTCGGTTGTTATAGCTGACGCCATCTCTAAGATCAGGGATGATAATCGGTTTCGGGAGATGCTAATTATTAAGGGATTTCAAAATAGTAAGAAATTTTCCTGGAAGATAACTGCTGAAGAGACCGCAAAGGTTTATAAAAATGTTGGATCGTAAAATTTTTAAAACAGTTTTGTTGTTATTTTTGAGTTGGCGGATTGGGTTATTTATAGTATTGATTGCTGCTATTAATTTTCTTCCCTTAGGTTACAGTGATAAATTTTTAGGTGGAGGATCTAATAATTATCCTCTTATTCCAGAGGTTTTTGCTTGGGCCAACTTTGACGGTGAGCATTTTTTGGCAATCTCAATATTTGGATACAATGCCAAGGAGCAGGCCTTCTTTCCTTTATATCCGGCTTTGATAAATATATTATCCCGCCCCTTTTATGGAGAACTCTATAACACTATGTTTTATTCAACAATAATGGGAGTGTTAATTTCTTCGGCATGTTTTTTAGTTGCTCTATATTTTTTATGGAAACTGCTGAGGATTGATTTTGATACATCACTAGTTAATCTAACTGTAATTTTGTTACTCGTTTTTCCTACATCTTTTTTCTTTGCGGCGGTCTATTCTGAGTCACTATTTTTTTTATTGAGTATTTTGTCGTTTTATTTTGCTCGAATAAATAAGTGGTATGAAGCCTCCTTATGTGGAATGTTTGCGTCTGCAACTAGAGTTTTTGGAGTACTGCTTTTACCAACTTTACTAATTGAGTTATATTTACAAAAAGGAAAATTTAAAGATGGTTTGAAACTTTTACTTATCCCGGTAGGCCTGTTACTTTACATGATATATCAGTGGTCTCAAACAGGAGATCCGCTGGCTTTTTATCATCTCCAGGGAACAATCGGCGAACAGAGACAGTTAGGAATCATACTACTACCGCAGGTCTTTTATCGCTATATTAATATTTTGTTCCATTCTGACCCAACAAATCCAATTTATCAAACCGTAGTATTGGAGTTTATTACTGGTATTCTGTTTTTGTTTTTACCGATATATGGGTATTTAAAAAAGATTAGGTTGTCTTATTTATTCTATGCCCTGGTAGGTTTTATGCTGTCACCGTTACAAGGAAGTTTTTCTTCTGTTCCTAGGTATATAATTGTATTATTTCCTAGTTTTGTAGCCCTAGCAATATTGTTTAATAACTTTCCGAAATGGTCCAAAATTGTGTTAATGTCGGTACTTGTGATGGCATTAATCATAGAGGCAAGTTTATTCTTCAGGGGATATTGGGTAGCATGACCTCACTTTTTAAGTTAATTGTTAAACATCCTTTATTTGGTGGGAGCTTGGTAATGATTATTGGTAGCAATATAACCAATTTTATTAATTATATTTATCATGTGGCTATGGGTAGGGTTTTGCCTCCTGCTCAATATGGAGAGTTAGCCACTCTGCTTTCTTTGAGTGGATTGATTGGAATTATTCCCGGGTGTGTAGGTTTAGCCATTGTCAAATTCGTCTCATCTGCTTCTGGTGACAATGAAGTTGCCGAACTGGTAACTTGGTTTAAAAAGAAGTCACTTACAGTTGCCGTAGTAATGTTTTTATTAATCTTGATATTTTCTCCAATAATGGGAAAATTTCTACATATTAGCAATCTTTCATTGATATGGCTGATGGCAGCGACGTTTTTATTTTCAGTACCAACAGGCTTTAATCGTTCTATTCTTCAAGGATTAATTCATTTCGGGCAGCTTGTTAGCAGTATATTAGTTGAAAATTTAACTAGGTTAGGGTTGGGAGTCGCATTAGTGATTTTAGGATATTCAGTATTTGGAGTAGTGATGGGAATTTTTCTAGCAACGGTATTGGGTTGGATTATGACCCACCGTTTTTTATCTAAATATACGGTAAACAAAGTTAAAAAGTTACCAAACTTAACCAAAATATTTCATTTTACCATCCCGGTGATGATATTTTCCTTCACCGCTACCTCTTTGTACTCTGTAGACCTTTTATTAGTTAAACATTTCTTTTCTTCACAAGAAGCAGGAGCTTATGCTGCCATGTCAATACTGGGTCGAATTATACTTTTTGGCAGCGGTCCAATAGGGGCTGTAATGTTTCCACTTGTTTCTCAAAGAAAAGCCAGAAAGCAAGAGTATATGTCTATATTTTATTATAGTTTCATACTGACGGCCCTACTTTCTACAGTTATCCTATCAATTTATTACTTTTGGCCACAGTTAGTTGTATCAATAACTTATAACCAGAAATATTTAGAGATGTCACAAAACCTTGTTTGGTTTGGCTTATTTGCCACAATGTTTACATTGGCGAATTTACTGATGAGTTTTTATCTCTCGATTGGAAAAGTAAGATCTGTAACTGTCTCACTCGCAGCAGCACTTATCCAGGTAATATTAATCTGGTTTTTTCATCAAGATGTATTAAGTGTAATTAAAATTTCTACCTTTGTGGCCTCGGGAATGTTAGTTACACTGATGTTATATCCATTTATTTTTAAAGGGTCTTCAAAATAATTTGTTTAGGCCATATAATGGCGTCTAATGAGCAGACAGTTAATCTCTTTAATAATACCTGCCTATAAACAGCAAAAAACAATTGTTAAAGATTTAAGAAGAATCTACCGGGTCCTGCAAAAAATAAGACACCGTTTTGAGATTATTTGTGTTGTTGATGGAATGATAGATAAAACTTATGAAAAATCCTACTTGTTTTCCAAAAACTACCGAAATATTAAAGTGGTAGGGTATGAAACGAATCATGGTAAGGGTTATGCAGTGCGATATGGGATGGCTCGGGCAAGAGGTGACATAGTCGCTTTCATAGATTCAGGGATGGATTTAAACCCGAATGGCCTATCGATGTTACTGGAGCACTTTGAGTGGTATAAGGCCGATATTATAGTTGGATCGAAAAGACATCCGGCATCAAAAGTTATATATCCCTGGCAAAGAAAAGTACTCTCTATTGGTTATCAATTTCTGGCGTGGATATTATTTGGATTAAAGATTAAAGATACTCAGGTAGGGATGAAATTTTTTAGGAGAGAGGTTCTAGAGAAGGTTTTACCAAGGCTTCTAGTCAAAGCCTTTGCTTTCGATATTGAAATATTAGCAGTAGCTAATTCATTGGGTTATAACCGCATTTTCGAAGCTCCGGTAGAAATTAATTTAAAATTTGGAGGTACTTCCACGGTAACTAATAAAAAGTTTCTAAAGACTGTTTTTTTGATGGTTTGGGATACACTGGCTGTGTTTTATCGTTTAAGGATAATTAGATTTTACTCGGGTAAGAATAGACGAAGATGGAAATTTGACCCCGAACTTAGTTTTAGAGTAAATATAGGATGAATATATTAATTTTTTCTTGGCGTGGCTTAAAGCATCCTAACTCAGGAGGAGCAGAAATTGTAACTCATCAACACGCCAAATATTGGGTTAAAAATGGGCATAAAGTTACTATTTTTACCTCAAAATATGAAGAAGCAAAAACCCAAGAGATTATTGATGGGGTAACCTATTATAGAAGCGGACATGCTGTTATAGGGACGCATATTAGGGCATGTTGGTGGTACTTGTATGGTAATAAAGAAAACTTTGATTTAGTTATAGATCAATTTCATGGAATACCATACTTCACACCGCTGTATGTCAGATCTAAAAAATTGGCATTTATTCATGAAGTGACAAAAGAAATTTGGTTTCTGAATCAACTTCCCAAACCCTTTAATTATCTAGTAGCTGTAGTAGGCTTTTACCTAGAACCTTTAATTTTTAAAATTATATATAAAAATATAGAATTTTTAACAGTTTCCAACTCTACTAAAAATGACCTAGTTAATTGGGGGATAAGTAAAACGAAAATACATGTAGTCCACAATGGAGTAAATATTATCAAGCCCTACTCCTTAATAAAAAATAGTAGGCCAACCATTACATTTCTTGGAGCATTAGCTAAAGATAAAGGGATCGAGGACAGCATAAAAGTTTTTGAAAAGTTACACAGAAAGTATTCTGAATGGCAGTTTTGGATAATTGGTGAAGGAGATAAAAAATATAAGGAATATTTAAAAAAAGTAATTTTTAGAGATGTTGGTAAAGGAAAAGTTAAATTTTGGGGATTTGTTTCAGAAAAGGATAAATTTAAGTTATTAGCTAAGTCACAAATTTTGCTGAATCCTTCTATTAGAGAAGGTTGGGGACTTGTAAATATCGAGGCTAACTCGGTTGGAACTCCAGTAGTTGGGTATAACACGCAAGGGACAAAGGATTCTGTAAAGAACAATAAAACTGGATTTTTAGTCAAGTTAGGGGATGTACAGGGATTAGCGAATAGAGTAGAGCAGTTAGTCTTAGACAAGAATCTATATCAAAAGGTTAGCCAAGAGTGTTTAAATTGGAGTAAAAAGTTTAATTGGAATCAACAGGCAAAAAAAAGCTTGAAGTTAATTAGTGAAGAACTTAATTAGGAGAAGATAATAACTCTGCTCGATAAATTTCTCTCTCAACTGCTGTTTGGATGAGGAATCTACCCAAATCACTCCACTCAATCATAAACTTATCGCTGAGATTTATGGCCATTTGAATTGTAGCTTCTTCCTGTATCTTATATTTTGGTCTCAAAGTTTGATCAGGATTTGTAAATTGAGGTAAGTATGATCTTTCAGGGAATCCAGAGTTATTTAAGTCAGCATATCTTGTATCTGTTTGTAATCTTCTGGATTTTGCAGTGATGTCTGGTTGAATGACCGTTTCTTGTAATAGTTCATCTGATAAATAAGCAGCTTGTCTAATTAAAGGCCAAAGAAGCGGAGCTGTGACAAAATCCCGGGCTCCGTTATGTCCAATACTACCAGGTAATTGTACAAACTCTGGTGGGTATCCTGCTTTGAGAAGTAAATCTGTAACGTGATCCTCTGCTAAATCATATGCTTTGCCTGAAGATCCTAAGGGCTGGCGTAGCAGGATCTCTTCTAATTTTCCAATGTCGTGTAAAACCATGACCTCAGTAGCGAGTCGGATTGTATCAGAGTCAAGTCCCACATCAGAAGAACTCTCTAATTCAGTTAGTATCATGTTCATTGTCATACCTACAGCTGTAGTGTGACGTGCGACCCTTCCTCTAAATGCCTGGTTAGCTAATTCTGGATCAGTTTTTTCATCCTCGGGAAGTACAGTTGTAGGAAATTTCCAATCTCCTGATCTATCAATGAATGCAAAAGAATAGGCATTCATAATCTGGCTAACACGAGGATTCTGACTTAGAAACCTTAACATCCCAGAACTCTCAAAACCCATATTAGATCCTATTTGTGAAACTTGTCGTACAGAAGCTGATTCTCTACTCATTTATCAGTGAATCATAGCATAAATATATATTCAGATACCAGACAGTTCATGTAAACAGACTACACGACTACAAATTGCTTACATCAACCTTTCTCGGTCTACCTCGCCTCTTTTGTACTTTTATACCATCATCTTGTTTTATATTTATTTGGTGAACTGCACATAGTTCTTCCATTATGCGATCGTTATCATAAGTAATCTTCCATTTTGGGTAATTTTTCTGAAACTTAGCATTCGAAAAAATACACCACATATGATCACCTTGTCGATTAACGTCTGAATACTTAATATTACCTTTTGTACCCAGTATTTTTTCTGCTTGAGCGATAGCCTCCAGCATTGAGTTATTAGAAAGTCTGCCTCCATCAATGTTGTAAGCGGTCCCATATGAATGTTTGGGATTTTTAAACACTTCCCAAAAGGCGGTGACTAAATCATAGCTGTGAATATTCCCTCTAACTTGTTTGCCCTTGTAACCGTTAATTGTATATTCAGTGCCATCAGCGATACATTTAACAAGGTATGCTAAATAACCATGTAGTTTTGCTCCTTTATGAGCAGGGCCAGTGATACACACAGGTCTAAATAATGCGATTGGTAAGTGAAAATATCTACCATATTCTTGAGCCATAATATCCCCACAGGCCTTAGAAGCCCCAAAAAGAGAATGCATTGATTTATCTAGGTGCATATCTTCCGTAGTACCCGCAAACAATGGGTGGTTTTTGGGTAGATCAAAACGGGACGAGTATTCTTTTAAAGGCAGTCGATTAACGTGATCCCCATACACCTTGGAAGACGAGCAATGAATGAAGACAGCCCGGGGAGATTTTTGTCTATATGCTTCTAAAACATTCATAGTACCCAGGGCGTTAATTTGAAAATCCTCTATCGCGTTATTTGTCGACCATTCATGAGCGGGCTGAGATGCAGCATGAATAATAAAATCAAACGGACCGTAACTTGCAAACACTTTATTTATAGCTTCGTTATCGCGAATATCAACGGGGATATGAAAAAAGTTTTTAAGTGAGATATCTAATTTAATTCTTTCTGGTTCAGTTGAAGCATCTTCTCCGAAGAGATAAGCTCTAATGTTATTGTCAATCCCAAAGACCTTCCAGTTTTTTTTACATAGGAATTTAACTGCTTCTGATCCAACTAACCCCGAAGAACCGGTTATTAAAGCGCGCTTAGTCATAATATTTGGTCCCATCCTATCACAACTTACTTACTGGGTGGTAGTATCTAAATAAAACTTTGAATACTGTTATTAACATATCTAGGTTTCCGTAGAACCCTTTTATTTTAGTTGGAATCTCCCCTTTAGGATATCTGCGAGTGACAGGGAGTTCCTTGGTTTTAAATCCAAGCTGATTAGCACGAGCTGTAAGGTAGAAAAAGAATTCATATTTAATAAAGATATTTCTGAAAGGATCAACCTGTTTATCCAAAAGATACTTTCTACTTAGTGCTCTAAAACCATTAGTAGTGTCAGAGTACCATTTTCCGGCAGCCAAGCTAAGGAGTGGAGCGTGCATCAATCTAATAGCCCAATATCGTAGAGGAGGAGTGTTCTCGTGGTAGCCTCCTTTAATAAATCTTGAACCTTGAACATAGTCAAAGCCTTCATCGAGTGCGTTTATAAATTTCGGTATAGCCGAAACTCCATCTTTGTTATTTCCATCGAGGACAATAATTCCTTCATACCCTTGTTTTAAAGAATAGCTGCAACCCATCCGAAGCTGAGTTCCCTGTCTACCGATACTTGTTTTTATCAGTAAAGTTCTAACTCCCTGCGACTTTAAAAATTTAATATTCATAGATGCATCGGTACTCCCCCCATCACAGATAATAATATCTGCCAATCTAGAATAACGGCGCATTCTTATTAGTTGTTTCTGTATTTTAGATCCCTCATTAATCACCGGGATTAAAATACAATATTTGGTTCTTTTGGATCGAAACTCTTTAACCTTAAAGGTGGGTAGTTGCCAATTTCGTGACAGGGATTTAATATTCGACTCAGTGCTTTTCATTGATCACAGTAAAGTTTTGCTATTCTATCACAAATATATAAAATGAGCGATATAAATTTAGTTTCAGTAATTGTCACTACCCGAAATGAAGAGCTGGTTATTGAGCGCTTACTAAAATCAATCAAACATCAAACTTACAAAAAGATAGAGGTGATTTTGGTTGATAATAAATCTACTGATAAAACTAAACAAATAGCAAGAAAGTATACGACTCATATCTATGATTATGGTCCAGAAAGAAGTGCTCAACGGAATTTAGGCTTAAAAAAAGCAAATGGAGAGATGATCCTTTTTCTTGACGCTGACATGGAATTAAAAGTAGATTTAATAGAAAAATCCGTGAAACTTTTTAAAACAAAACAAATAGATGCGATAGTTATTCCTGAGCAGTCAGTAGCTTCCAATATTTGGGAGCAGATAAAGGCTTATGAGAGATTTTTCTATAACAGGAAAGGAGATCCAATCACCGATGCTGCTAGGTTTTTTAAAAAAAAGGTTCTTGATAAAATTGGCGGTTATGATACTTCAATTACAGGTCCAGAAGATTGGGATTTACCAGAAAGAGTGAAAAAAAGTGGCTATCAGATTGGTAGAGTAAGGTCATTAATATATCATTATGAAAGGATTCCCTCCCTAGTCTCATTATTAAGAAAAAAATATTATTACGGGCTGGGTACACACAGTTATCTTAAAAAGAATAGTATTTCACTAGTTGGAGCTAAAACTGTCTATTTTTTAAGGCCAGTGTTTTATAAACAATGGAAAATTCTGATTAGTAATCCTAAGCTAACGATATTATTGATTTATGTATTAGGGATGGAAACCTTGTGTGGGGGATTTGGTTACTTAATTGGTAGGATAAAGTATTCAAAAAATAATGAATAAGCAGGTATTAATTTTAACAACGCCTTTTAGGCCTAATATTGGGGGAGTAGAAACCCATTTAGATGATTTGATAGAGGTGGGAATAGGTAGAGGTTTCAAATTTACAGTATTGACCTATCAACCCTTGATCACCAATGCAAAGGGTAAATATATAGAAAGATCTAAAGGACTAACTGTCTACAGAATCCCTTGGCTTAGAATGAATCTTTTTCTGCTATTAGAAAAATATCCCTTTCTGGAATTTTTATACTTATTTCCACCACTATTTATTGGTGGTTTATTGCTGATGTTTAAATCTCATTCTAAAATAAAAATTATTCATAGTCAGGGCTTAGTCGCTGGAGCAGTTGGATTTTTTTTGAGTAAGATATTTATGGTACCTTTTATAGTGTCAACTCATTCCATATACAATTTTCCTAAAAATGGTTTGTATAGGTATTTTATAAAAGTGATATTCGAAAGTTGCACTAAGGTTTTAACTCTTTCCAGACAGTCGTATGAAGAGGTAGTGGGGTTAGGTGTACCGAAAGAGAATGTTGAAGTTTTCATTTATTGGGTAGATCAGAAAACTTTTAAATATAGAGCTAAAGATCGAGCAAGAGTGATATTAAATTTATCTAAGGACAAATTCATCTGCTTGTTTGTCGGTAGATTGGTCGAAGTGAAGGGCATAAAAGAACTTTTGCAGGCTACTCGGCTTTCAAAAAACAAGAAAATTGTATACTTAATTGCTGGCGATGGACCCCTGACTCCAATTGTAGAAGCAGAAGTTATCAGAAATTCAAACATTTTATTTAAAGGAAAAATAAATAATAAGGAATTGGCTAATTTCTATAATGCGGCAGATGTGTTAATTGTCCCATCAATTCATGAAGAAGGATTCGGTAGGGTTATTCTTGAGGCATTATCATCCGGTTTACCAGTCATTGCATCAAATAGAGGAGGAATTAAAGAAGCAATTACATCAGACGTGGGAATTTTAATAAAAATTACACCCAAAATAATTAAGGACACCCTAGAGCAACTAATACGTAATAAAAAGAAGTTAGATAATATGAAGATCAGTGCAATGGTTTATGCTAAAATCCGGTACAGTCAAAAAAACGCTCGTATGATATTAAAATATTATGACAATTAACAAGAAGCAGACGGTTCTAATTATAACCTCACATTATCCTCCAAATTTTGGAGGAGTAGAATCTCATCTGCAAGCTTTAGTTTCGGGATTAATAAAAAGTAGCTGGAAGGTGTTAATCTCTACCTACCAACCGCTTGCATCAATGGTTCAAGCTCCTTATTTTGAAAATAGTAAAGGGGTATCGGTTTATAGATTTCCCTGGTTAGGATTTAATATTGTCCACAAGCTGACCCACTATCCATTATTAGAGTTTTTATATTTATTTCCGGGGCTTTTTATAATTAGTTTATTTATTTTGATCAAACACTCAGATAATATAAATGTTGTACATTCACAAGGGTTAGTACCTACAACAGTGGGAGGGATATTAGCAGTTGTATTTAGAAAACGTTTAGTTAGTAGTATTCACAACATGTATTTTTTCCCAAAAGAGGGATTATACACAAAAGTGGCCAGTTTGATTTTTAATATGGCAGATACAGTTTTAGCACCAACTCAAACTGCAGCAGATGAGTTAATTTCTATAGGCGTCAAGAAAGAAAAAGTTAAACTTTTTAGATACTGGTTAAATTTATCTAGATTTATACCACATAATAAAATATTAGCGGAAAAACAACTTAATTTTAAAGGATTTACAGTTTTATTTGTAGGTAGATTAATTGAAACTAAGGGCATTAAAATTATAGTAAAGATGTTGGATAAACTTAATAAACATATTAATGTAATGATTGCAGGTGATGGACCCTCGAGAACATATCTTGAACAGGCAGCTAAAAAGAATCGGAATTTAACTTATTTGGGTAGAATAGAAAATGATAGGTTACCTCTGTATTATAGTGCAGCTGATCTGTTAATAGTTCCATCTATTGTAGACGAGGGTTGGGGGTTTGTGGCGATGGAGGCAATATCTTGTGGTACCCCAGTTGTTGCTTCTAAAAAAGGAGGATTATCAGATGTTGTCTCTTCGCTTGTAGGTAAACTAGTAACTCCTAACTCGGTAAGTTTTAGTAATATTATAAATAGCTTATACAAAAAGCCGGAGGAACTAAAGATCCTTCGTAGTGGGTGTAGAAAGTATGCAGTGAAGAATTTTGGCGAGAAGAATATTCAAGGTATTATTGAACACTATCAATATGAGAAATAATCAAATAGAGAACCTGTTATCCCGTACAGGTGATGTAGCCTTAAGGCGAAGAGCAAGGTGGATATTGGAGAGAATAATTAAATCTCGTCCTAAGAAAATTTTGGATATTGGTTGTGGAGATGGGTTTTATCTATATTTACTTTCTTCAGTAATTCCTAGTGCAGAGATAATAGGCATAGATCCTGACCCTAAAGCGTTAAAAAGTGCCAAGAGAAATTTGCTAGGTGATAAGATAGAGTTAAAGAAGGGAAGCATCTATAAGTTGCCATTTAAGGATGAAAGCTTTGACTTGATTATCGTGAGTGAAGTTTTAGAGCACCTTGAAAATGATGCCAAAGGAATATCAGAGGTCTACAGAATATTAAGACCTTCGGGCCTGGCTTTTTTTAGTGTGCCCCATGCCAACTATCCGTTCTTTTGGGATCCAATAAATTGGGTCTTAGAAAGGTTTATGGGAACTCATATTAAATCAGGTTTTTGGGCTGGTTTTTGGAACAATCATCTAAGGCTATATTCTCAATCATTGTTGACATCTAAATTAAAAAGCTCTAAATTCAAGTCTATCGAAACACAGATTCTAACTTCGTATTGCCTACCTTTTAATCATCACCTTTTAAATTTAGCAGCAAGGTTCTTAGTCAATAGAAAAAATTCCTCAATAAGAAGAGTTGTCAGCAAATTTAACACCAATTCTAAAGATGGTATGCTTACGGTTAATCCATATGGGTTGTTTTTTTGGATAGATCAGTTAAATAACCGAACTTATGGAGAGATTGGAGTTTCACTCGTGTCATCAGTAAAAAAATGAAATTTAAACTTTTAAAGTCAATCGTCTTGCCATCGCTACTTTTATGTTTCCTTTCTTTGTCCACAGTTATCATTTGGTTCAAGGATGGTAAGATGTTGGCAACAGGAGAAGAGGGTCTGGTATTAGCTAACCCTGCTCGGTCTATTCAGTTGTATCAGTATTCTTGGAATGAAGTAGGGTCAGGTATTGCTGTCCCAGGAGTTAATCCAATGATTCCTTATTTACACCTTGAGTTATTCTTGGTTAATCAAGGACTACCTGTTTGGTTAATACAGGCTGGAACCTTTGCTGTGTTGATGTTTATTGGATCTTTTTCTTGCTATCTATTAACAATTAATTTTTTTAAAGATCAAGTTAGTAAAGAAAAATTGTTAGTAGTAGGTCTAGTGGCTGCGGTTTTCTATCTGTTTAATCCTATATCTATGTTGGGAGTTTGGTATCGCTTTGCCTTAAGTTTTATGTTTTTTTATGCTTTGGCGCCGCTATTTTTATATCTTTTTATTGTCGGATTAAATAAAAAAAGATTAATTTTTATTTTTCTGCTTCCCTTAATTACTTTACTATTCTCCTTTGGCTACTCCGCTCCCTCATCAACTCTACTTTTATGGTTACTACCGTTTATTTATACACTTGTTCTGAGTAAGTCTAAATCTAATAATGGGCACGTTGAGTATAATTTATTGCCTTTATTGTATTTCTTTTCAATGATTGTCTTTTGGGTAGTCATTAATCTTTGGTGGATAATTCCCTTTATTAATCTTTCCACGAGTGCTTTTGCTTCTGAGACGGATATTGGACATGCTATTGGAACGCTTAAGGCAAACAGTAAAGACTTTACGGTGGATAATGTTATTAGACTCATTCATGGTGGTTTTTTGTATCGAGGCGAGGTTTTTGGCAGTTTATACAAAACTCCCTTATTTATATTATTGAGTTGGACAATTCCAGTTCTGACAATTTTGGGGGCGATTCAGCTTAGATCAAATAAAGTGAAGATTTTTCTAATAGTTAGCATGGCATTATTGCTATTCTTGGTTAAGGGAACCTCTTTCCCTTTTGGGTTTATCTTTCTTTTGATCTTTAAATCCTCAATAATATTCCAACTCTATAGAAATCCTTTAGAAAAAATTGGGATGCTCTTGCCAATTATCTACTCCCCTCTTTTCGCTTACGGAGCGTATTATCTCCTCTGGAAAATTAAAAATGTGAGCAGCAGAATAACTGTCTTATTTTCCGTATTATTTTTACTTTTATTATTTCACTGGCCATTTTTCACTGGTGCCATGGTTACTTTTGGGGGACGAGATATAAAAGTGGAAGTTCCTTCGTCATTCCAAGCAGCCAATCAATCTATTCCAATAGGAGATCATAGGATATTATCAATTCCAGTAATGGGAGGTGCTTCTGGATTTTATAACTGGACTAGTGGTTATAAAGGAGTAGACGGAAGTGAGTATTTATTTAATTATCCAACACTTACCAAAACCTATGACGCTAAATCGTTTCATGGTTATATATTGACAGCAGAGAGCGAAGGAAAGATTGACGATAATTTAATTGGAACGGCGCAATTTTTTTCGGCAGATATTATTGCCTTTAGAAAAGATACAGATGTTGCAGCATTTGGTTATAACTTTGATGCTTTGAAAAGATCTAAGAAGATGATTGAGCAGTCGAATCTGACTCAGATATTTGACTCTCCAGAGGTCGCTCTGTTTTCTTTGCCTCAGGAAAAGATTGTACCAGTAATATATGCCCCATCTTCTGTAAGATTTGGTGAGTCTCCGGAAGAGCTACTATCTTTGTTAAAAAATAAGCAATATAATCCTCAATCGGAGATTTTTATCTGCATTAATAAACAAAAGTGCAGTCCGTTTATAGAAATTACTGATCCGGCACTAATTAAGATTGAGGTATCTCCAAAAAAAGTTGAGTACAGAAAAATATCTCCTGTAAACTATGAAGTTAAGATTACAGGAAGTGCAGGCAGGTTTATATTAGTATTTAACAATACTTATCATCCAGGATGGTTACTTAAAATGGAGAATGAATATTTATTAACTAATCGGCATATAATAGCCAATGGCTATGCAAATGGATTTGTAATTGATAAGGTAGGAAGCTATAATCTATCTCTAGAATTTGCTCCTGAAAAGAATTTGCTTAATGGGATTAAATCTTCTAAAGTAACTATGCTAGCAGGGTTATTAGTTATGATTGTCCTTCTGCTCAGAAGGGGGTGGGGTTGGAAAAACAAAGGAAAATAAATATCTATTTTTTTATCGGGGTAACAGGTGAACTGATTAAACATGCCCCTATAATCAAAGAATTTCAGCTAAGGAAGATCCCTTTTAAAATCATATCCTCGGGACAGAGCAAAATTCATTTTGATGAGTTGATAGATTACATAGGACTGATGAGGGCTGATATCGCCTTCCCTGAGAAGGCAAATAAATCCTCAATGTTTTTTTTCATATTTTGGGTATTTAAAACTTTACTGATAGCTCCTGGAAGATTAAATCAAGAGTTGAAAGGGCTTAAGAAGGGGGACACTTATTTCATAGTCCAGGGTGATACTGTTTCATCTTTAGTGGGAGCAATAATTGCTAAGTTATTCTTGGGAGTTAAGTTAATTCACAATGAGTCTGGTCTCTCGTCAGGAAATTTATTAATTCCCTTCCCCGAGGAGATCTGCCGGAATATAATCTGGAGGCTAGCTGACGTTTTAACCCCTCAAAATAGTTGGGCTAAAGGTAACCTTAAGAGAATTAAAGCCGCTAAATTAAATACTAAGCAGAATACTCTAATAGAGAGCTACCAATGGGCTATTAATACTCCTGGAACTCCGTCTGAGATAGCGAAGTTTGGCAGATATTACTACCTTTTTATGCATCGTCAGGAACATGTAATTTTCAGGAAGGAGTATTCTAAGAAAACACTTGAGTTTGTAATCAAGAATGCTGATCCCAGGCTCAAATGTGTGCTGTTAAACAACCCTTTAACAACTAGTGTTGTAGGGTCACTAAGTAAGACCTGGGACCCAGATATTCAAAAAAGAGTGATTATAGCCCCTAGATTTCCTTATAAGGATTTTATGAAGTTGCTTAAAAATGCTGAGTTTTTGGCTACCGATAGCGCTACTAACCAAATTGAGTCATATTATATGGGAGTGCCATATTTAGGGCTTCGTGACAGGACGGAGAATATGGAGGGACTAAACGAGAATGCCATACTGGCAAAAGATAACAAAAGAACCATTAAAGGCTTTCTAAGAAATTATAAACGTTATCGAAGACCCCCCCTTGTTATTGAAAAGAATCCCTCAAAGATCATTGTGGATTATCTTGTCGACCATGAATGGTCTTAAGATTAGAGTCTGATAAGCCGCTTTTCTTTTATAGATCTATCACATGCTTCAAGTATTTCTATTACACCAAGGCTGATTTTTGCATTAAGATAGTCAATCTTATCATTTAGAATCTGGTTTATAATCTCATCAAACTCTATAAATAGAGCTTCATCAGTTTTTAATTTTGGGATTAGAACATCACCGTTTCTATAAAATAACTTGCGGGCTGAGGATTTTTCCTTAACTTCTATAATCTGGCTATCATAAACTCTGATCTTATCTTCGGGTTGGACATCATCAAAATGAATCATCTGTTTTGTTCCGGATAGCGTGATAGCTCTCATCTTGACAGGCGATAACCAAGACATGTGGATATGGGCAACGAAATCATTGGGGAAAGTCAAAGCAATATGAGCCATCTCTTCGGTGGTTGATTTTTTATAGTGTTTGGAGCCGGTTGCTAAAACTGATTTGGGTTTAAGGTGAAATATATGGTCCAGAATAGCTAGGTCATGGGGAGCCAGATCCCAGATGACATTAGCGTCATTCCTGATCGGGCCGGCGTTAGAGCGGATTGAATCATAAAATACCGGTTTACCTAATTTGTCTTTATCAACGGCATCCTTAATATAGTTAACTGGATTACTATAAAGATAGGTGAGGTCACTATGCATCAGCAGTCCTCCTTTTTTGGCAAGCCTTAACAACTCTTTAGCATCAGATAAATTAGTTGTTAGGGGTTTAGCCAGCAGAACATGTTTTCCGGCCTTGAGGGCATCACTGGCAATCTTGAAGTGGGAGATAGGTGGAGTGGCGATAGCGATGATATCGATCTCAGGGTTATCAATTAAGTCTTGATAGTTTTTAGTTATATGAAGCAGTGGGTAATGATGCTTGATTTTAAGAAGCGCTGATTCTGAGAGATCACAGCAATAAACTGTATCTACTTGTGGATGTTTATGGAAATTGCGGACATAGTTTGGCCCCCAATAACCGAGCCCAACGACACCTACCTTAATTTTTTGCATAGAAATCCATTATGGCTTTTATAACAAAGTCTTGTTGGGAGTGAGTTAGCTCAGGGTACATAGGTAATGAAAGGATCTCCTCAGAGACAGTTTCAGTAATTGGAAAATCTCCTTTTTTATACCCTAAACTTTTTAATGATTTTTGAAGGTGCAGCGGCAATGGATAGTATATTCCGGTTTGAACGCCATTTGATAGAAGATATTCAGCTAGTTTGTCACGTTTTTTGCACCTGATTGTATAAACATAATAAACGGGAAGACAGTCCTTACTTATCTGAGGAACAATCAGCCCTGGAATATTAAGAGCTTCAAGTTTCAGATGATAATACCTAGCTACCTGTCTTCTCTTCTCATTCCATCGGTTTAAATGATTCAATTTAATAGAAAGGATAGCTGCCTGAATGGTGTCTAATCTGCTGTTTATCCCAACCTCGCTATATTGGGTATGAGATAATCTGCCAAAATCGCGTAGGCGGATCAATAAATCAGCCATTTTTCTAGAGTTAGTAGTGATTGCACCCGCATCTCCGCATGCCCCTAAATTTTTACTGGTGTAAAAGCTAAAAGCTGCCAGATTCCCCATTGTGCCGGCTTTTTTATTCTTGAAGCAGGAACCGTGGGCTTGAGCGGCATCCTCGATAACTATTAAATTGTATTTTTTTGCCAGCGAGAGGATTTTGTCCATTTGAGCTGGGGTACCATATAGATGAACTGGAATTATAACTCGAGTCCTTTTAGTGATCTTATCCTCGATCATGTTTACATCAACGTTGTAAGTGTTTTCATCTATATCAACAAATACCGGCTTAGCCCCAACATATAGAGCAGCGTAGGCGGTGGAGATAAAAGTATTAACTGGAATAATGACCTCGTCCCCAGGACCGATTCCTAAAGCCATCAATGATAAATGTAATGCATCGGTGCCAGAAGCTACCCCAACAGCATATTTTGTACCAATAAACTTGGCAAACTCTTTTTCAAACTTTTGAAGAGTAGGGCCTTTTATAAAGCTGGAGTTTTCAAATATTTCTTTGATGGAAGAGTTGATCTCCTTCATTAAGGGCTGATGCTGCGCTCCTAAATCTATTAGTGGTATTTTCATATCGTGCAAAGTCTACGAAACCAACCAAACTTTTACAAGAGTGTGAATGTTATAATACCGAAATCAATATCACTTGAATAAGCTATGAATGAAACAGAGAAAGTAATTGTACTGGGAAAAGGGTCTCTTGCCATAAAGGTAGCTGAGTATTTTTTAAACAGCCCAGATTATAATTTAACTCAGATTGTTCCATCGATGCCGGAGCCGATTTGGCAGCCATCCTTTACCAAATGGGCCAGAGAAAATGATGTAAAAATAATTGAATCGGGTCATTATAAAGACCTGCCTTCAGTTAAGGGTGATACTTGGGATATCGATCTGGCAGTGTCAGTTACCTATAACAGGATAATCAAAGAGTGGTTTATAAAAAAATGCAAAAAAATTATTAACATCCATAATGGACCGCTACCAAAATATCGGGGAGTCTCACCTATCAATTGGGCTTTGAAAAATAATGAGTCTTCGCATGGTGTAACAATTCATGAGATAACTCCGGGTATAGATGATGGTCCGATAATCTCTCAGGTAAATTTTTCAATTTTTCCGGAGATTGATGAAGTAGAAGATGTCTATTACCGATGTTTGAACTTTGGCTGGGAGTTATTTAAACAAACTGTACCTAACCTAAATAAAATAAAACCTCAACCTCAAGATGAAGATAAGGCTACATATTATGATCTTTCAAAAAATGAACTCTTAGGGGAGAGACGAGATTTTACCCGCGAGAAATCTAAAACAAATCTCGTCAAGCATTAAGGATATGTCTTAATTTTTTAATAAAGTTGTCACCTCAAATAAATTGTAAGGATATTTTTTGTGAATCGGAGAGTAACTGGCATCCTTAATTAAGGGTAGATCTTCCCCAAAATATGAATTTAGAATAACCCTAAAGCTATTTACCGGAGTAATAGAAGGGTAGAGTAGTTGATCGGGATTTCTATCTGGAAGGTAATAAGCGTTTAAGATACCAAATTTTTCTTTCAACTCATCAGCTGTAGCATCAGTGTAACCTAGATCTATATTGGTACCTCTAAACCTGTCAGGGTAAGTACCCTCATCAGACTGAAGAATAATTATCGGTGGATTAACCGAATTTTTAATTATGTCATCGATAGTCTCCTTTAATAATTGGTTGGTGCAAGTGATAGCATTACGGTAATTCTCCCTCCACGGTTTTGATTTTTCAACCAAAAGAGGTAGGTATTCACACTTTTCATTCATTACAAATGGACCGTGGACAAGTAACGAATGTACGAAAACAAATTTAGGACCTTGTTCCTTGGCCATCAAGGGCACCTGCTTTAGATGGGCTAATTGATAATAATATAGATCTCTACGGTCGTTAGTCGAGCCAATACAGATAAATGAAGATTGTACCGTACAATCAAGTTGAGATAAAAGAGGGTTCAGTAATGTTTGTTCCAGGAATAATCTAGTAATGGCAGAGATGTTGATATTATGATTATTATAAGAATAATTAAAATCGGCAAACCTATTTTTTTCTGTAAAGTAACCACCAGCTCCGAAATTAAAAAATTTATAACTCTTCGATATAAGGTATAAGACTAGTTGGTTTTTCTCGCCATGTTCAAATAATGGTACTGTATCTTGGGATGTTAAACCGACTTGTTTGACCAATTCATCGACATACTTCATATTCAATGCTGAAGGTAAAGAGAGTACTGTTTGTGGGTAATTAGATTGACTTTGGTCAGCGACATAGAAACCCTTATCTTTTAGGTAGTCAGTAAATTCAGAATTCTCGTATTGAAAAAATTGCTTTAAGGAGCTATTGCTGGCATAACTATCTATGACTATATAGTAAATATCCGGAGTGTTAGTTATGCTGTCTAATTTAATGGTATAAGAAAGATTGCTCGTGATGATCAGACGGTTTATTCTCTCCCAGTGAACTAAACTAATCGTTAAAATCGGAGGAACCAGTAAAGATAAGGCTAAAATGTTCAATACCGTCGTAATAACGGGAATCTTCAGAGTATTTTTTTTTACTACATAGATGACGACTAGAGATATGAGCAGTGTCATTAAAAAATAAGTAATGAGAAGTTGTGTTTCAGAATTCGGAGAAAATAGTAATTCGATTAGGTCATGCACCCGACTGTAAGTGAAGATAAAAATAGAGATTACTGTTGTCACTATCGCCGACCTACTTCTACTAAGAAATAGGAAATTAATTAAAGTCCACAAAATAATGACGATAAAAAGAGAGATACTTAAAGGTTGAGCTAAGTCTCTAATTTCTAACTCATTAATATTTAGTGAGAATAATGACAGTGCTAGAAATATACCAATCAAAATTGGATAGAAAGGTAGTTTGAATATCCTAGAGATCATCCGAGAGTTTCCCCACCACGCGTTTTCATTAAATAAATAATTCTTTCAGAGTCTTGTATATGCTGTTTCTTCAATATTCGAAAATGTTTTGAGAATACCCTTTCAAATTGTTCAACATCATAATCATAAAGAAAATTATCCCGATTTGCTAACAATTTCTTAACCTGGGAGTCAGTTTTAGGAACGAATTCAATGATCATGTTTTGACAAAGCTGATTAAACCACTGGGCTAACTTAATAAAGGGTATGTTATTGGTGATAACTAAGTGGTGAAGTAGCGCCAGTACCAGTAAGGTGTCAGTAGGTCCCCGTTGGGTTAGAGAATAACGTTCTTGGTTACCCCAACCGATTTCAGGGCTTGGATTTTTTAGATCCATCAGCAAAGGCAGGCAAGTTACTAGATTATACTTTCTGCAATATAGGTAATTAGATTCAACGGCTTGTGTATCATAGTCAAATGAGACAATCTGTAAGTCTTTGCGTTTGAATAAATGACTATACATTCCATTGTTAGAACCAAAATCCCAAATCGTTTTAGGCCGGGTTTGCTTAACAAGTTGAGATACTAGTCTTGATTTCTCTGCGAGAGCCTTAATTGAGTAGTTATGATTATTGTAGTAATCTCCCCACTCGGTTTGACTGTCAGCTAAAGTGATTTTTTCAACGATATTAGAAAGATCATCTTGGAGTCCTTCTAAACCACGTCTACTTACAGCTGATTTTTTTGTATCTTTGTGCCTACTTGCAAAGTATACCTGAGCTTTTGAGTGAAGATGAAGATGAAAAAGGATTCCCCGGTTCAAATAGGTGTGAACTGGTAAAAGTTTACTAGCTAAATCTAAGGGTATTCCATCGATATATAGCTGCATCAATTTATTTAGTTGACGATCTGTATGTTTCATCAGCATTAAGGGGGCTAAAAAATGCATACAAAATTGGCGGTAGGCTATCCATGGTTGTCCTTCTTGGTATTTTTCAAATGACAGGGTATCGATTAGGATAGGTTTACCTTGAAAGAATTGGATATTATATGCAGAGGCATCTTTTAGGATCATTTGGTGTTCAAGGGCGATTTTTTGAATTGTCAGGATAGTTAAAGCTGCATCTTTAAGTTGGCTAATCGACCATTCGTAGGGATAGGATATAAAGGGTATCTGAAGTGGTTTGATGGTTTTAAAATGGTCAAATAAGGGTGAAGATTTTATAGACCTGACCTCTTTGTGGGGTATTAGAAGTTGGAGTCGAACTAACTCTTGATATAATCCGGAGTTGATTAAGTGCAGGTAGTTTTCTTTATATAGTTTAGAAATATTCCGGTAGACTTGTCCCTGGTGAAGAAAAATTTCTCCACTTGGATCACGGAATGAACTGGGATGTACCATTAAACCTACTCCTTAATACGATTAGATAATTTAGAAATAATTTTTTGAAGGTACGTTTTAATATGCCCCCAGTAAATTTTAAGTGTAAACAGAAAACCGAGTAACAAACCTAGGACAACTTGCAAAAAATAACTACCGCTACCCGGATCTAAGTAAGCCATTGCAGTCGAAGGGAAAATAAGGTTCAGTAATAAAATAAATACTAAAAGTAAAACCATAACGATCACAGTGTAGCACACCACGATTAGTAAAAAAACTAACCTCTTTAGAATAAAGAGTCCTATCTTTGCCTGATATTAATCACCTCAATGTCATCTGTTGCAAACACCACCTTATTTTTAGATAGCTTTAGCTCATCTTTAGTGGCATATCTTTTATTTAAGACTAAATAATCAAGATTATATTCGCTGGCGATATCTGAAACCTTCCTTCTTAGGATGGGAGAGAGGAAGCTCGTCTCATTTATCTTACAGACTTCAATGTCCATCAGAACTTTAGTCTTAGTGTTGTAAGCATACATTGCTGCATTATAGTGAGGAATACACATGATTCGTGGGATAGGGCGTATATTATTTAAAAAATTGAAGACCTGTTTTGTTGTGTCTCTTACTGATCGAGTTTTATCTTGAATGACTCCTTTTAATTGCGAGTATACTGTGAGTGTGATATTAAAAGTTAAAATTGAAAAAAATAGTAGGTAAGCAAGGTATTTATGGTCGTTACTAATTAAGACTTGAAAAAGGGTCGTTGTAACAACAGCGGTTGGGGCTAGCGCCATCTCCAGATACCTCTGACCTTCCCCGATAGGAATTAGATATTTTACTGAAAGGACTAGTACCGCCAATATATAACAAAATAGAACCCATAAACTCATTTTGAAGATAAATGGATCGATAAGAGGAAGAGGGAACAAGAGCAGCCATTGGTTTAACATATAACCGAGTGGAATAATTAGCCAGAGGTTGGTGGCTACCAGAGAGATGGGAGTAAATGTGGATAAAAGGTAATAAATTAAACCTAAAAAGTCACTTTTTTTATTCGCAACTATTCCTCTGATCTGATGAGCAAATCGGTACCTATAATTTATAATCCAGAAATGGGTAATTGATAGATGCCCCTTCAGAACCCGCAGGTAGTAGCCGCGACTCAGTAAAATTGCTATGAACATGCTTGCAAAAAAGATCAGTGGATAAATTAGTGTTTTTTCTATGACCGAAAAAAAGAGTCCAACAAATAGAAGTGATTGTAGAGCGAACCGATGAGTCAAAAATAATAGAATCGTAAATCCGAACCCTACAAATAAGAATCTAATATCATGAAAGTTTGAATAGTAAAGTATCGGATAAAAAGCTAAAGTGAAGTTAAGATACCCTAAAGATCTAGGGGTTAGGTAGCTATTTTCTAAAATTGCGATTGGCATTGTTGCATAGATAACCTGTGCTATCAGTGAAGTCTCTAAATTTTGAGTTAGATGATAAGTTATTCCAAAAACAACTAGGTTTTGGATGATGTCAAACAAAGGGGAGATAAATCCTTGATACTTCTCAAGAGTTTTCTTTGGTACGTATGAGAATAGCCAGGGAAACACTGGAGGAGTCGAAAAATAACCCTCAAAGATAAAGTTTTTTCGAATCTTTTTTGTAGGAATTCGATGGTTGTTCTCTCTAACTAAATCAGTTTCCATCATTCTCATCCAAAGATCTATGCCAAAGTATCTATTAAAAAAACGAGGATAGGATTGAAAAAAGAAACTAATAACTGGCACGATTAATGCCGCTAGAAAAGGATAGCTCTTAATAAATTCAAACATAATTATATTGTGAATTATATAGATTATTTATAAGTATACAATCTTCGTCTAAAGGTAGCTCGACTTAGTCTTGATGATGCTATATAATCACGCTCGCTATGGAAGTAACTAAATCCTCAATAACTTTAACTGATAAGCCAGCCCAACTACGCTTTAGTTTTGTTGTCTCACAGGGTAGGGAAATTTTCAAAGGCTCAGCGTTATTAGACCCATTACTTGCTCTAACTAGAACCGACCTTAGTTTAATTAATCACTTCCATGATAAAGTCTCACCAGTCAACCCGTCTCATCCATGGAGACTCGAATCTCGCAAGGGATCTATATTGAATGGTGAAATAGAAGATTTTTCAACTTTTGCAAATTGGGAGTCGTTGGGTGGTCCATTAGAACATATAAGATTGGCAACTGACTCAGCGCCTATTATCATTGCCGAACTTAATAAAAACCTAAGACCCGATAATACTTTAGATTCAGACGTTTTGCGAGCCAGGGATGATATTGTAAAGATAAATCCGATCCATTCTGCAGTAGTCGCAGCCTTGCACGATGAAGGGAGGGAGATTACTCATATGTTATATTTTAATGAACTTGTTGGTCATGCCTTACTAAAAAAAATTGGTATCCGCGACGATCTATTGGTTGTGATGCCAGGATCTGACGTATTAATCACCCCTCCTGATAAGGACATTTATGAGGTGCTGAAGACCTCACCAGCTGAAGGAGTGGTTCTCAGAATTGCTGATGAATTTGGTAAACGGTTTCCAAAGTCTAATAGACTTTATCAACCAGATGATTATCTTCAATGGGCGAAAACTTACACCAGTCGTCCACTTTCTGGCAGGCACTCTGAGCGGTGGTATCGTGATCGCATTGAGTTACATATTAATAATCTACCTAGATATTTTCAGTCAGTTGATCGATGGATTTCTTCGGTTTCAACACTAACGCTAGATCGACTGATTCAGTCATTAAATTATAATTTGGCACCAACCCTTCTGCCGGTCTAGAAAGATTCAATTAGCCTCATGGTATAATCTGAAAATGAAAAAAATAATTATCCTGGGAGCAGGTGGTAACTCGAGGGATATTGTCGATATGATCGCCGATATCAATGAGCTGAGAGAGACATATCAATTAATTGGCATTCTTGATGATGACCGGAAGCTAAAAGGCAGTAAAATTATGGATGTTAAGGTTTTGGGGACAATCAAGGATGCTTATAGATATACAGATTGTTATTTTGTAAACGGCGTTTATTCAGTAATAAACTTCTTTACAAACGAAGATATTCTTAAAAGATCAGGAATATCACTACGAAAGTTCGTAACAATAATTCATCCAACTGCCAGTATCTCTCGAACAGTAAAGTTAGGTAAGGGTGTAGTTGTTTTACCAGGGGTGGTGTTGCGAACTAATGTACATATTGGTAACCACGTTACCCTACACCCTGGTGTGGTCGTTGGACATGACACTAAGATCGGAGATTTCACATTTTTAGCTAGTAAAGTTGCAGTTGGTGGGTATGTTCGCATCAGCAAATCTTGTTTTATCGGATCAAACAGCACACTCAGGGAGCGTATTAAACTAGGAAGATATAGCATTGTTGGTATGGGAAGTGTTGTCTTGAAGGATGTTCCTGACGAGTCAGTTTTTGTAGGTAATCCGGCAAAATTTCTTAAAAAATCCCGCCAGTGAAAAATAAACTTCGATTTCACATAATCAGCATGGCAACCTATGGACACGGATTATCTGGAGGTGATAGAATTTGGATAGAAATTTCTAAAAAGTTAGCAGAAAAATTCTCGGTAAACGTTTATCTTTGGGAGGAAGGGCTAGCTATCGCTAAAAGAGAAGGACTAAAAAAAGTAAATTTTATTTTATGGTCTGCACGCAAAGCAGCTAAGCTTGGTTTTTTTATTAATTATTTTATTAGAGTGTGGATTGGAATACATCAGTCTTTAAGATTGAACTTGGAAAACTCCCCGAAAACGATAATTTATTCTGCCTCAGAATTCTGGCAAGATAGCATCCCGGCATTAATTTTGAAAATAAGGTTTCCTAAGATAAAATGGGTAGCTGCCTGGTATCAAACAGCTCCAAACCCCTTAAACGGATTTACAGAAGGTCGTAGAGATAACAAGCATTACCTAAGCGCCTTCTTATATTGGTTAGTGCAATTTCCTGTTAAACCCCTCGTCACAAAGTATGCAGATTTGATCTTGGTGAATAACGAAAACGAGAGATCTCAGTTTAAAATATTAAATCAAAGAGCTAAAGTTATGGTGATGCTAGGAGCCATTGATCTTAAGAAGATTAACTCTTATAGACAGAAACACTCCTCTACTAAAAAATTATATGATGGGGTTTTTCAAGGTAGATTTCATCCGCAGAAAGGAGTCGTGGAACTGGTTAGTATTTGGAGGATAGTTGTTGACTCAAAACCGGATGCAAAGCTGGCAATGATAGGAGATGGGCCGTTAATGGAAAGTGTAAAGTTAAAAATTAAAAGTGAAAAATTAGAAAACAATGTAAAACTCTTTGGATATGTGTTTGATGGATCGGAAAAATACAAAATATTTTCTCAAAGTAAGATAGTATTACATTCAGCCTTTTTTGATAGTGGTGGTATGGCCTCACTCGAGGCTATGGCTTTTGGAGTACCAGTGGTTGGATTTGATCTTAAAGCCTACAACTCATATTACCCAAAAGGGATGACTAAGGTAAGAGTTGGCGATATTAAAGCCTTTGCTAATCAAGTTTTACTACTTCTTAATAATCATAAGATAAGTAGTAAGATAACTAAAGAAGGATTAAAAATGCTTGAGACAAATTGGTCTTGGGAGGTCCGGGCTAAATCTTTACTTAAATTCATTAACAGGTGATTTTAATATTTCTAATACTATTTTTAGTAGGTATTTTCACTCATCATGCTAGTTTCTTGCTGGCTATTTATGGCGATGAATGGATAGATATTTATGAATTCATTAGTGAAAATGGCCGGGATCAATACCCATACTTTTCGCCTCTGCCGGGTATTTTAAAATACTTAGCTCCATGGGGATCATCTTTTTTCATTGTCGGTAATCTTTATAAAATATTCGGGACAGACTATATGCCATATTACATAGTTTCATTCCTGTTCAGGATGTTTGCGACCTTCTCGATCTACTTATTTTGCCAGGAGATAGGGAGAACGATGATTAAACAAACAAACTCCCAGGTTAAGCTCCTAAGCTTCTTGATAGCCCTCTTTTTCTTAGTTAGTTATACCGGTATTCAAAATACGGATTGGGCACACTACATGAATATTTATCTAGCCTCCGCTTTTTATATTATTAGTACCTATTTTCAAATTAACTTCTATCAACGATTCAAAACTAAAGATCTGTGGTTACATCTACTTTTTATAACACTATCTTTAATCAGTGGATCAGTCAGGATGTTTCCATTAGTTTTCGCCATCCCGGTGATGGATTTTATAATCTTGCTAATTTATCGCAAAGATTATCAAAAAGTGAGGCAGATTTTTGTAAAGTTTGTAGGATTTTTGCTAATAGTAGTCAGTCTATGGGGAGCTGGTCTTTTTGGCGGGCCTTTTGGCGTATACTCATATGGGGAGTGGTCATTCAATAAGTTCCTATCAGTTGTTATATCTGATATCCCGGGTGCCATTGGAACTTATTTACATTGGCTAGGTGTCTTAGTAGTACCAGATGGTTCGATCTTAGGATTATTTAGTATAAAACTCATTGGCTCCATAATTTTATTATCTATATTAGTAACGATCTTAAAACTGGTCAAAGGAAATAACAGCTATTTATGGAGTGCAATATTTGGATGCAACTTTTTAATCTTTATGTTGGAAATGTGGTACTACAACCCAATACTGTTAATCGACTCTTCGCATCGGTATCTGTGGGTTAACTTTGTGACTCTATTGTTTTATCTGACTGTAATTCTTTTTTTGGTCATTAAGAATAATTCTTTACCTCGAGTATTGGTGTACGTTGTGTTAGTTTTATTGATTCTGATCCACCTTTCCTCAACCAAAGCGATCTATAGATATTGGTTGGAAAATGGAAGATCGAGTGAGTTTATAAAATTAACTGAGCAACAGATTGTTAACAGATTTACCTCTCCGATAAAAGCACCAGTTGCCATTTATTTAGATGTAGATGATGCTAGGGTTGCACACTCTGTGATCTTTGGCTTGGGGTTTAAAATTATGGTGCTCTCTAAGACCTGGGACAAACAGTTTTACCCGGTTGTATACGATGACCTGAAAATTTTAAAAAAAGATCTTGATTTAAAAAAGTCCGAGAGATGGTCGAAAGAAGATTTAATACAAGGAGTCTATGCTTACCGTATTAGAGATAAAAGAATCTCTGATATAACAGATGAGGTGCGACTTTTACTTAGTCAATAATCGGTATATTATCTCGCTAAACACTTACACTTGATTTTTATAAAAAAGGTTAATTAAATCAGTAATTTTTTGTAATTCTTTGTAACTTAAATTGGGATGAACAGGAAGTGATAGCACTTGTTGGGAAATGGCTTGAGTTTGTACAAGATTAAGATTTTTGTATTGTTGTTTCATAAATTTTTGCTTGTGGATAGGGATCGGATAATAAATCACTGTAGATACTCCATTTTGACTTAAGAATTGCATCAGTTTTTCCCGGACAATCTTTCCCTGCCTGATTTGAATAGTATACTGATGAAAAACATGATTAAATCCGTTAGGAATTGAAGGGGTGAGTAGTTGTTTTATAGGGGATAACCTAGATGTAAGAAAAGCCGCATTTTTGACTCTTTGCAGATTATATTCTGGTAGCTTTTTGAGTTGTTCTATTCCTAAGGCTGCGCTAATATTGGTCATCCGAAAATTGAATCCTAATATCTCATGATGGTAACGTTTCCTCATTCCATGTTCTCTTAGTAATTTAATTTTTTTAGCTAACTTTGCGCTATTTGTTGTGATCACTCCACCCTCTCCAGTAGTCATATTTTTAGTTGGATAAAAAGAGAAACAACCAGCATCCCCAAAAGTACCGACTTTTTTAGACTTTATTGAAGCACCATGTGCTTGGCAGGCATCCTCAATGACAATCAGGTTATAACGTTTTGCAATCTTCCGAACTTTAATCATATCTGCTGGTAGTCCGTAAAGATGGACTGGAAGTATAGCTCTAGTACGAGGAGTAATATATTTTTCAATTAAATCTGTATCGATATTATAAGTATGGGGATTAATATCTACAAAGACAGGTTTTGCTCCCAGATATATTATGGCGTTTGATGAGGCAATAAAGGAAAAAGAGGTAGTGACAACCTCATCGTGTGCTTTTATTCCCAGAGACAATAGGGCCAAATAAAGTGCTGCGGTGCCACTACTGGTTGCGATAGCAAATTTGCTGCCAATAAATTTAGCAAAGTCTTTCTCAAACTCTTCGACCCATTTTCCTTGTGAGAGGTGTCCAGATCTTAATACTTTAACTACTTCATTAATCTCTTTTTGGGTAATGATAGGTTTAGCAATTGGGATGGGGTGAGTCATTTTTTGAGACATTCTATGCACCACAAAATTTTGGGTTTTTGCTGTCCTCGTGAGATGTGATTGCCACACCGACATACAAAACCAACTATTCTCGCAGGTGATCCATAAATAAGTGCATGAGAGGGTACGTCCCTTGTCACTAAAGAGCCTGCCCCGACAAGAGAAAATTCCCCAATGGTTAAGCCTGGTAGTAAAATTGAGCCTGCCCCAATAGAAGCGCCTTGCTTAATTATAGTAATATGTGACTTCCAATCACCGTCAGTTTTTAGTTTCCCCTCGTTTGTAGTAGAGCGTGGAAATTTATCATTTGTCACGCAGACATATGGCCCTATAAAAACACCATCTTCTATAACAGTTTGATGATAAACACTTGTATAGTTTTGGATTTTGACTGTGTTACCTATTTGAGAATCTTTATCGATGTAAACCCCCTTTGAGATTATACAATCAGATCCAATTAGAACGTTTTCTCTAATCTGAGCATGATGCCAAATCTTAGTTCGTTTACCTATTTTGGCTGAAGATGCAATTTCGGCTGATGGATGAATCATTTTTTTAAACTTATTTCTAATGCCTTTAAAGCAAATAATGAATCTAGATCGATATTATTTTTAATGCAATCTATAAAGAACAGAATCTCCTCTTTGAGAGGTTCTTTTTTCTTTACAGACACATTCGTAATATCTGGCTCAGAAAAAAGCAATACATAGTCCGAAAAATTAGAAGATTCCTCTTTAAATTTGCTGTAGTTGCTTTTATAAATCTCAATTTTTTGACTTATATAATCCATTTCCAGGTATCCTTCACTGCCTGTAATATTAAGTTTTCGAATTTTGACTGGACTGATCCAGTTGGCTTGAATATAGCTCGATGCTCTTTTGTATTTCAAAAAAAATTCCACAGAATCTGGACGGCGACGGGTATGATTTAGCTGTTTATTAACACTAATATTAGTAGGCAATTCCCCCAATAAATAGTTAGAGATATCGATATCATGGATAGCTAGGTCAACGGCCACATCCACATCTTTAATTTGTGGCGGAAATCCACCCACCCTTCTAGATGTAATGGCAATTATTCTACCTAATATTCCACTATCAACAATTTCTTTAACTTGTCTTAAGGCGGGGTTATATCTTTCAATATGCCCAACTAGTAGCTTAACCTTATTCCTTTTTGCTAGATTAATTAATTTTTGGGCATCATTAATATTAGAGGTAATAGGTTTTTCCAAAAGAGTGTGAACTTTCTTTTTTAGACAATAAGAAGCCACTTTAAAATGTAATGATGTTGGTACACAAACAGAGACAAGATCTATCTCTTCTTTTTCCAACATCTCTTCGTAATCTCTATAAAATTTGGTATGGTGTTTTTCAGCAAGTTGAGTGCCTAATGTTTCGTTTAAGTCTGAAAGGGCAACTAGAGTAATGGAAGAAATTTCTGAGTAAACCCGGACATGATTTTTACCCATGTTACCTATTCCGATAATTGCGGCCTTCATCGTCAGCTAATACTATCATTTAAACTATTTTATTTCTATTGATTTCTTGAATACATTTTATGTAATCATTGATCTATAATCATGTGACAGAGTAATTTACATGATGTGATTAGACTGTCTTATTGTTAGACTGTTCAAGTTGCTGTAGAATGTCAAAATTAGTGAGACATTTTAATTTATTACTAGAAGGATTTTATAAATGAAGGTTTTAGTTATTGGAGGTGCGGGATTTGTTGGTTCATGGCTTACCCATGAGTTATTATCAAGAAAGTTTGAAGTAGTAGTAATAGACCCTGGAGTTCATTACTCAAACTGGGACATTAAGACTAAAAAAATAATTACTAAATTCAAAAAGGAGCAACTTCTAAAGGGTGCTAAGATTCACAAAAGAAAATTCGAGGATGTCGGTAATAAAATACTAAAAAAAGGAAAATTTGATTGTGTTATACATTTGGCCGGAACTCCTCTTGAAAAAGCAGATGATTTTGACTTTTCTCTTAAACAACTAACCGAAGACATTGGTTTAACATATAGAGTTATAAAAGCAGTTAAAGAAACAACAGTAAAAAAATTTATTTACATGTCATCAATTGCTGCATATGGAGATTGCGATGATGTTATAACTGAAATGGATTCGTTGGTTCCTAAGACCCCGTATGGTGTAACCAAGGCTTGTGGTGAATTTCTTGTAAAGTCAGAGTTAAATAATTGGAATGTAATTAGAACGACTAATGTTTATGGATTTGGGGATATGAATAGTAGGGCTTCGAACTCGATAATTAATAAGATTCTAAAAGGAGAAAAATTTTGGGTAAACAGCTCCATTGACCTAGATTTTACTTATGTTAAAGACTTGGTGTCGGGAATTGCGGATGTACTGCAAAAAGCACCAAACTCTGAGACGTATCATATAAGTGGAGGAAAAGCTAAAAAATTGGTGCACTTTGTAAAATTTTTAAAAGCTCACTTTAAATTTGAGTATGAAATAAAAGATATTCAGGATCGACCTAAACGAGGTACAATGGATCGGAAAAAAATAAAAAAAGCCATAGGTTGGTTTCCGAAAACCAATCTTAAGAGCGGAATTGAGGACTATATGAAATATATAAAGCAATATAATATCGCATAAGATGAATAACCCGGTAAGAAAAAGTAACAAATGTTTGATCTGCCAAGAGAAAAAATTAACAAGATATCTGTCTTTGGGTAAGGCAGCTCTAGCTAATTCATATCTTAATAAACATGAATTAAAGAAAGAGGAGTTTAAGGCTCCGCTAGAGGTTTATTTTTGTCACAACTGCCATCTGGCACAGCTTTTGCATATTGTTGATAGAAGTTATATTTATAACGATTATGCATATTTTTCTTCGACCTCTCCCATGTTAGTTAGGCATTTTGAGGAGTATGCTACAGAGGTTTTTAAGCGATACCCAGACCAATCGAGGCAGTTGGTGGTTGATATTGGAAGTAATGATGGAGTACTACTGAAGCCTTTCAAAAAATTTGGGTCAAGAATACTAGGGATAGATCCAGCTAAAAATATAGCGAAGATTGCAAATAAGCAGGAGGTCGAAACTATCGCAGAATTTTTTAATAAAGATTTAGTGTCCAAGATTATCAAAAAATATGGTAAAGCGGGGATTATTACCTCAAACAATACTCTGGCTCATACAGATATTTTGCACGATATATTCTTGGGTGTTAAAGAATTACTCGATGAAAAAGGGATTTTTGTATTTGAGGTCCAGTACCTAGTTGATCTTCTTTCTCACAACGAGTTTGACAATACTTATCATGAACACATCTGCTATCATGCGGTAGCTCCACTATCATATTTATTAAATATGCACGGTATGAAAATGATTGATGTAATACATACCGATACTCATGGAGGGGGAATTATGGTGTTTGCAGCTCATAAAAAATCGTCGCATAAGATCAAAAAAAAGGTAGGGATGTTTTTAGACAATGAAAAGAAACTGGGTTTACACAAACTTTCAACGTATAAAAAATTTGCTACCCGTCCCCCAATGGTGAAAAAACAACTAACTAAGATGTTGAAGGATTTAAAAAAACAGGGCAAGAGAATTGCAGCGTACGGAGCTTCAGCTAAAGCAACGACATTACTTCAATACTGTAATATTGGCCCTGGGATAATTGATTATATTACTGATAGTGCTCCTTCCAAACAAGGTAAATATACACCCGGTACTCATATTCCAATTGTTCCTCCCGAAACTTTAAAATCAAAATCAGTTGACTACATAGTTATCACTGCTTGGAACTATGCTCAAAATATTATGGAAAAAGAAAGTTGGTTTAAAGATCAAGGTGGTAAGTTTATTATTCCCATCCCGGAGCCATTAATTGTAGAGTCGTTAAAAGAATATGAAAAATAAAGTAGCTTTTGTAACTGGAGCAGCAGGTTTTATCGGTAGTAGTTTAGTGGATCGGTTACTGTTGGAAAAATATTATGTTTATGGTCTTGATAATTTATCAAAAGGAAGTCTAAAAAATCTCAAATTAGCAAAAAATAATAATAACTTTGAGTTTATTAAAGGAGCAGTCGAGGATAGTATCCTTATAAGAAAGTTAATTAAGAACATACAACCAAATATAATTTTTCATTTGGCATCAGGTAACCTATTAACCTCTCTTCAGGATCCAATTCAAGATTTAAGGACTACCTGCGTCGGAGTAATTAATATCCTTCAATCACAAAGAGACTATTGTCTTACAAGTACCCTGATTCATTCATCAACAGGTTCAGTTTATGGTCAGCCAAAATATCAACCACAAGACGAAAGCCATCCCTTAGAGCCAGTTTCACCATACGGTATCAGTAAGATGGCAGCAGAGAGATATATTGATCTTTGGAGTAACCTGTTTGGCATTAAGGCAGTAATGTTAAGATACTATAATGTATATGGACCTCGGCAGAATTTCAGTACTACAGGAGGAGTTATACCAATATTTATCGATAAAGCACTTCGTAATCAACCACTAACAATAGAAGGAACGGGAGATCAAGAGCGATGTTTTACATATGTAGACGATGTAGTAGAAGCCAATGTAAAAGCGGCAACAACACCATTAGCCTTGGGGGAAATATTTAACATAGGTACCACTGAGATCACCACAATTAAACAGTTAGCTGATATTGTTTTAAAAACGACTCAAAGTATATCAGGTATTAGTAGTGTACCTAGAAGGCTTGGAGATATAGATAGATTTCAGCCCAATATTAGTAAGGCTAGTGAGACTTTAGGATATACCCCACAGGTTTTTTTAAAAGAGGGAATCCAAAAAACGGTTGAGTGGTTTAATCAAATAGATAAATAGTTGTTTTAAAATGATTCAGCATCCAATCTCGATTGTCATACCTGTTTACAATGAGGCAGAGATACTTCAAAAAGTAATCTTAAAATTACAAAAACAACTTGCTACGCTTACTTCTAATTTTGAAATTCTTATTATAGAAAATGGTAGTTCTGATGAATCAGCGAGAATAGGACAGCAATTATCTCAGTCAAATAAAAAGATAAAATATTTTCATCTTGAAAGACCCAGTTATGGTGCAGCATTGAGGTATGGATACCTAAAATCTACTAAAAAAATAATAGTAAATTTTTCGGTCGATTGGATTGATTTAAAATTTCTCAATGATGCCATAGCAGTACTTGATAAACATTCAATTGTTGTTGCATCGAAGATGAACTCTCTGAGCCAAGATCGTAGATCATTAATCAGAAAAATTGGCGGGAATATATTTCACATATTAACTAGAATTCTTTTTGATTGTCCAGTTAGCGACACTCATGGTATTAAGGTAATAAAAAAAATCAGTACAGTTCCCATTATAAAAAAATGTCACTATGGAAGTGAAATCTTTGATACGGAGTTAATCATTCGCGCCCACCAAAAAGGATTAAGCATTACCGAAATACCTATTGAAGTATCGGAGTTACGAGCTGCCCGTAGCGGGATAGTTAAGCGGGCTATTAAAGGAGTACAGCAGCTTCTTTTACTTAGATACCAGATGTGGTTGGAAATGATATTTAAGAAATCTGAGTGATAAATTACATGTCAAAAACGTGGATTAAGAAACAATATTTATTATTGGGTAGTAATTACCAAAATATATTAATCTTTTCATCTGTGTTTTTCATATTTTTGTTTATTCTTAATTACAGTACTTTAGAAATATTATTAGGCATGGGTTTGCACGGTGATGATTGGAAGGTACTGCTTTGGTCAAAAACTTTGACTACTAATCACCTAATAAATATTACTGATAACCTGAGAGGTGGTGGCTATGGGTTTCTGCATGAAATGTATCATATTTATTTCTTAGAACGATTATGGGGAGGTAATATTTCAGCTTTTCAACTAACCAATATTCTTATTAAGACTTTGGCGACATTTTCGATTTTTCCTATGGTTTTAGTAATATTTAAAGATAAAATTCTATCGCTTTTTACAACAATTTTATTTGCCATTAGTGCTACTGCTACAGCCTCTTTGGAATGGGTAATTCTAGCCGGTGATTATTGGGCGTTATTAATGATCAATATGTTTTTAGTCATCTACTATCTTTCGGTAAAATCTAATAAATTGGATTTAAAATGGGCATTTTTACTGCCAATTCCTTTTTTAGGGTCAATGTTTTTTTCCCCGATACGAGCTTATCCAATACTGCTAGTTCCTATGTTAATTGAGACATTTATTCTTGCTACTCATAAATCTATCCATCAGTTTCGCTTATCTTTGTTTAGACTAACAGTAATTTATTTGCCTGTGCTGCTTATTATCTTATTTATGAACCGCCAGCTGGTATCATTTTATCCATTAGAAAGTATGCCAATAATTGAACCACTAATAAAAGGGGATTGGATTAAAGCTGCATTGCCAATAATTGGATTAGGTACGCCCTCTTTCCCTACATCAGTTACAAGTAAGTTATTTGTTAATTTCAAATATGGTAATTACGGCAGCTATATTACATATATATTGATTGTACCCAGTGTTGTTTTTATTGCTTTGACAAGCTTGTTTTCTGCCGTCTTGTCCAAAAGGCCCAAAAGGTTCTTCAAAAGGGTATTTATTCCCGTATTTCCATTTATTTTTATTTCTTACCTGCCTTTTTTACATCCTCAAGTTATAAATCATGTCTTAAGGCCTAATATTCATCCTTCTGAAATTTTTAATATCATGATTGGGGTATATATCTTAACTCTGTCTTTTGTAGCTTTTTTGGAATGGCTTGAGGAACAAAAAAAGGATCCTCACCTGTTTGCCTTATGGATTGGGCCAACTTTTTCTTTAATCTTTATCATTGCAACTGTGATTTTAACCGATAAATCAACTAGTTTTTCGACCATACACCGTTACTTAATGATTCCCTCATTGGGAATTTACTTAGCATTGGCTAGTATTTTAAGTAAAGTTTTTTGGAAGTTACTATTCCTGGATAACAAAAAATATACCGTGATTGGGATAGTTATGATCTTTGCTTTTTATCTAAGTTATTTCCAAATGAATAGGGAACTTATAAAAGATTACTACGGTGGCAAGCTTAAACACGGAAGAAGTTTTTCTGAAAATAATATAATGTTGCAGCAAGCACGAGAGTTATTGAGTAAATTAGGATATGATTTTGATAAGCCAGCTGCATTCTTTATTGATACATCCACAGACCCTAAAAATGGAGAATTTTATGAACAGGGATTTGTCAATGGCTTTACATATTGGATTTATATGCCAGATAGAGAGCTCCATAGTAAATGCGCAGCCCTTATTATTCGGAAAGAACAACTTAGCAGAGCTTACCAAACTAAAGGAGGACAGAAAGGATTTATACTCCCAAGTTATTGTGTGTTGGATCGCAAAGATCCAAACTTCACTCTATATGGAAAAAATGGAGTAATGACTTTTTATCCAATTAGCTCATTTTATGCTTTCAGATTGGAAAATAAGGACGTGATTGATATTACTCAACAAACATTAGATGAAATACAAAATTAAGGTAAATAATTGATCTACATGAGTCTTTACAAAAATCCTACTTTAATTTAGTATGTTTCAAGTTTTAAGCAATGGTAAAAAAAACTCTCAATATTAAACAGACGCGATTTTTAATTACCGGTGGTAGCGGAACTTTTGGTAGAAATATTATAAAAATATTATCGGCAAAGGGTGCTAAAAATATAATTTCTATTAGTCGCGATGAGAATTTAATCAAAGAAGCTGAAGTAGAGGTAGGTTTTTCCCCAGTTAAATTTAAACTGGGTGATATTACTGATACTCATCTAATATCCCGTTTAATGCAGGAGGTTGACGTAGTGTTTCATACTGCAGCGATCAAACATGTTTCTTTAGCAGAACAAAACCCTCGAGAAGCTCACAGAATAAATGTAACCGGTCTGTTAAATCTGCTAGATAATAGTTCGTTAATCAAGCGATTTATTCATGTTTCATCAGATAAAGCTATTGGAGTAATAAATTGTTATGGTGCTACCAAATTAGTGGGAGAGTACTTAGTTCGAGAAAGTAATGAGTTATATCACAACCAATATTTAATTATCCGTTGCCCGAATCTGTTGGGTTCTAGAGGGTCTGTGACTGATGTTTGGAAAAGACAGCTAATACAAAACAACGCAATAAAAATAACTGATCCGGATATGACTAGATATTTTGTTACACCCCAAGATGCTGCCGAGTATGTAGTAGAGGTTGCCTTAAAAAAAGTTGTTAACCCTATGGAGATATATTATCCTATTAAATTTACTAAAAAATATTTACTTAAAGATTTGGCACAAGCTTTCATAGAGTTGTTTGGGGATGCTAAAACTAAGATTGAAGTTATGGGGTCGTTACCGGGTGAGAAAAAACATGAAGACTATATTAGTGAGGTTCAGTTAGTTTCTAAATTAGAATTAAAGAAAATTCTGTCTCAAAATGTGCATCTATAAAAAGTATGAATATCTTACAGGTTGCTCAATTTACTTCTCCATTTCGCAGCAAACTGATTATTAAATCCTTTAAGGGTTGGATTAAAAAGAGAGACAACATATTAGATATTGGTTGTGGTACTGGGATAACCAGTATCATGATTAAAAAAAGCTTTAGATCTACTATCATTGGATGTGACATTGTAAACTATTTAACAGTTGATCTGCCGTTTCATAAGATTCCAAGACAAGGTAAACTGCCCTTTAAAGATAAATCCTTTGATAAGGCTATATTAAATGATGTCTTGCACCATACAAGTAAATCCTACCAAATAAATATTATCAAAGAAGGTCTTAGAGTATCTAGACAACTATTAATTTTTGAAGTTGAACCAACTTTTTTTGGTAAAGTATTTGATATAATTTTAAACAATCTTCATTATCATGGTTTAGAAACACCACTAACCTTTAGAGATAGTGAGGAATGGGCTAATTTATTTGAGAAGATGGAGTATATATATTCCATAAAATCTGTGAAAGCCCCTTTCTGGTATCCATTTTCTCATATTGCTATGCTTGTGCAAAATAGAGAAAATAAGAATAGATAATATGCTGAAGTTATTATCCTTGAATTTTAAATTTATTTGTCTTGTCATGTTTTTAAACCTAGCCCTCATTTTATATATATATTGGGGTGTGTTTTCATTGGAGCTTCAAGGTGATACTTGGCAGTATGCATGGGCGTATATTAAGGCATATGGCAACGCTATGTTTAACGAGGATTTTTGGAGAAATATGCGCACTAGCTTAGGTGGAGCAACCTTAACATTTGATATTATTAAAGACCTGTTTGGGTTAAATGCCTTCGCTTATTACTCAATTGCAGTCCTCCTAAAATTTATTTCAGTGATTGTTTGGTATTTACTTATCAATAAACTGTGCAGAAATGGATTTGTTGCACTTATTTGCTCACTACTGTTAGCGGTTTCTTTTGCTGGTGTTGAAGCAACCCACTGGGTCTTTAATATGTATGCCTATATTGGTCTAATTTTTATAACTTTAAGTATCTATATTGGGCTTGATTTACCCACAAATTTTAAAATTAAGACCTGGTCAGTGTCTTTTTTTCTAGCTTGTCTGGGGATTTGGTATGCAACTATGAGGACTAGTGGGTTTGTAATCGTAATTTTGGCCTGGAGTCTTTATAAGCTAATTACTTTAAGATCCAAGAATAGCCTCAGAAATTTAATTTTCTGGTTTGTAGGTTTCGCTATTTTCATTCTGGTTGATAAATTTTTACTTGGCCAAATGGAGTCAGATTATTCACAAAAATACATCATTGGCGTTGGGTTGGAAGCATTTTGGTATCAGATTAACCTATCTAAATTCGATTTTTTGCTTTCTCCGACCACTAATCTAGGCGTCGTTCTATTACCTGATATGACTTGGTCTAATTTAAACTTTCCTAAATCTTTTTCATTTTTGGGGAGCAGTCAATTTCGTTCCGTAATAATTCCCAGTCTGTTTATATTTGGCGGGATTACTTGGGTGATAACGGGTGTTTTTTCTAAAAGAAAGGATGTTGCTACTCATCTGACACCCAAATTTTTGTCCCTTTTTTCTTTCGGTTTGTTATGGACTATAGTTGTTTACCTTGTCTTAAAACAAGGACCATTAAATTTTACATCATGGATAAATTTGGCACTTACTTTATTTGGTGGATATTTTATGATCATCTGTACATTTTTAGTTCTTACAAAAGGCTTATCCACTCACATAAAAGATTTATTTTTAATTACTCTGCTTTGGTCATTCTCCTTTTTATTACTCCCTTTGTTTATGAATGGTGGACCCGTTTTGGGGACTTACCACCGTTATTTAATTACAACTGGTCCCAGCGTTCCGTTGTTTTTAGCAGGAATATTAACTTTGGGCTATCATTTTCAGAGTAAATTGCTGCGGGTTACCACTCTTTGTCTGGTACTGTTGATGATCTTCAGTCATGCGGTTAATACTAAAGCATTTTTTGACAATAAGGCCTTAACTCATAACCGATTTTTGGCTAATAATATATGGCAGCAATTTACAGAAATTGTACCTAATAAAATTGAGTTTTCAAAATCTAACCCACCTATCTTATGGTTTGAATCTGCAGAAAATCAACTTGATAAAGAAACTTTATTTGAAACACTGTATTTTGGATTTCTGTTTAGAACAAGTTTAAAGTATGGCTGGGATCCGCATATGGGTACAGGTTTGTATTATGAAAATTACCCGGATCTTGTTAAATACATTAAGGAGAATCCCAAGTCTATTGTAAATCTTTATGGAATTAGGATGGAGCAACAGTCTTTGCTAAATGTAACAGAAAAAATAAAACAAAAATTGCTACTGAATGAAGAATGAGTTCCTCGGGCCGGCTTGTATCAGTAATTATTCCTACATACAATAGCTGGAACACTCTACAGGCTTGTATCAAATCTATTTATCAGCAAAGTTTAAAGCCTTTGGAGATAATAGTTGTAAATAACGCCTCAACTGATAATACAACCAAGAAAATAACAAAAGATTTTCCCCAGGTGAAATTTATGACATTAAATTACAATCTTGGTGTAACAGGAGGTAGAAATATTGGCATAGACCAATCTAGTAAAAGGAGCGATTACTTATTATTTTTTGATCATGATATGGTTGCTGATAAAAAAATGTTGGAAAATTTAGTGGCAGCTGTAAAGTCGAATAAGGCTGTTGGAATCACGACACCGAAAATATACTACAATAGAGACCGGAAAAGAATTTGGGCAGCTGGAACTAATATCAATCTTTGGACAGGACAGATTTTATTTAGGGGAGGTAGGGATGTGGGGCAATATGAAAAGATTGAGGAAGTTCAGGTAGCTCCCGCAGCAATACTAGTTAAACGAGCTGTCTTAAAAAAGGTCACAAGATTTGATAATCGCTATTTTGCTACCTACGAGGACACTGACTTTTGTTTCAGAGCTAAAAAAAATGGTTTTGTCACTTTGTACAGCCCAAATGCCATTGCATATCACAACATCTCACCTTTAAAAAAGGACGAGCGCGTTAGATTAATAAGTCGTAGTTTTTGGATAGGGCGCAACAGGGTTATTTTTATGAGGGATTTCGGAAAGAATTTCTATATTTTTTTATTTTTTTCTCCGGTCTATTTAATATACTTTGCGGTTATTTGTTTTAAGGAAAAAAATTTTACAGGTTTTATGCAGTTTTGTAGAGGATATATGGAAGGAGTTACATCTCCTAGGAGATATGGTAACATCCTAAAAACGAATAAGGATCTAAATTGAAAACTAAAAAGTATCCGTTAATATCAATCATTGTCTCTAATTATAATGGTGCCAAATTGAACACTCTACAAGAATGTTTACAAAATTTTAAAAAAGTTGACTATTCTAACTTCGAATTTCTACTAGTAGACAACGCTTCAACGGACGATAGTGTAAAAGTTGCAGGTAGGATTTTTGGAGATGACCACAGATTTAAGATTATAAAAAATCCTATAAATATGTATTCGCAAGGAGTGAACTTAGCTTTTCAACAATCTCGGGGAGAATATATTGCGCTTTTTAATAACGATATTGAGCTTAAGGATAAGTACTTACATAAATTATTGGCAGCGTTTAGTAAATATCCGAAACTAGCAATAGCCCAAGGAAAGTTGTTATGGGCTTTGGATCACAAAATAATTGATAGTGCTGGTGAGAGTATAGATATTTATGGAAATCCAGTAACCTTAGGTTATCAAACTACAGATATAGGTCAGTACAACAAAGATGAGGAGATCTTATCTGCTACGGGTGCTGCTTGTTTGATAAAAAAATCAGTTTTGCTAAAAGTTGGGTTGTATGATCCTGAGTATGGAATCGGGTATGAGGACATGGATCACTCTTTAAGATTTAGGCAAATGGGATTTAAGATAATGAGAATTAAAGATGCGGTTTGTTTTCACAAAAGAGCTGTTACAGATTCTTCAGTGATGGTAAAGGTTAAAGTTAGGTGGCATTTTAATAAAAATCGTCTGTCTACTATGATTAGAAATTACCCGCTGGTACTGCTTTTAAAATCTTTACCAATAACTTTGATCATCTATTTATTTACATTTGTTTGGGATATGCTGATTAATCAAAAACTTTTCTTGGCGTTGACCAGACCAATGTCTGTTATTTGGGTAATTAAAAGTTTTCCTAGACTAATCACAGCTAGACAAAGGATTAGGCAGGATATTGGTGTAAAATATGATAAAGAGATTATTTCGTTGTTTTCCAAAACTGATTTGATTGGTAAGATCAAAGCGGTAGTATTAGACAAGTTCACGATAAAAAAAATCCAGTATACTTTACCTTGGACATACCCAGCTGAAATAAAAAAATTAATTCCAACTGGATCTACAGTACTTGATGTAGGATGTGGAGATGGGCATTTGATGAGCTGGGTTAACTACCGAGGTGAGTATTTTGTTACAGGAGTAGATATTAATAATAAAGATCTGCAAGTTGCGTCCAATTGCCGAACATTAGTGGGTAAAATACCAGTTTTTAAAAATTTTATTAAAGGTGATATTACTAAGAAATTATTTGCAAAGGAAAAATTCGATGTGGTTTTATGTTCTCAAACAATAGAACATTTAAGTAAAAGTGATGCCTTAAAATTAATTACAAAACTTGAAAAATTGGCAAAAAAAAGAGTGATTTTGGCTACTATCAATGGCTTCTTTCAATTTAACCACCGTAAAGCGGGAAAGTATGATGTTCATCTTTCTGGTTGGAAACCTGCTGATTTTCAATCAATGGGGTATAGTGTCCAGGGACATGGATTTAGATTAATCTATAAGCCAGGTTTGCTAAAAGATATTTCTCCCAAATTTTTAAATCCTGCGTTGTTTCTAGTATCGTATTTATCTACACCATTTGTAAGGGTTTTTTATCCAGCAGCTCTTTTATTAATAGCCTGGAGAGATATCAATGAAAAAACTTAAGTTTTCAATAATTATCGCGACATATAATGGCGAACGATATCTAGAAAAATGTCTATCTTCTGTCTTTAAAACAATTTATCCAAAATTTGAGGTGATTATAGTTGATGATGGCTCGACTGATGGAAGTTTGCAAATAATCAATAAGTATAAAAATGCACAAGATTTAATTTTCATTAGAAATAATCAAAATATTGGGTTAGTCAAAAGTAGGAATAAAGCGATTAAAAAATCTACAGGAGATATTTTGGTTTTTTTGGATAATGACACAGAGGTGGATAAGAAATGGATAGTAGGTTTATCAGAAGTTTTTTTATCTGATAATAGTATTGGTGCTGCCCAATGTAAAATGTTCGATATAAAAAATAGGAAAACTATCCAACAAGCTGGTATGAAACTAATTCCGTTTACTGGATTCGGTGTGACCATTGGAAGAGGAGAGAAGGATAGTAAAAAATATAAATTTCCAATGGAGATCATTTCATTGGGAGCATCACTTGCAGTAAGAAAAAGTGTAACTAAGGTAATCGGAGGATTTGACGAAAATCTTTTCCACTATTGTGACGATCTGGATTTTTCCTGGCGGGTATGGATCGCAGGATTTAGGATTATGCTAGCTCCTAATGCCAAGGTCTATCATTATCTTAAAGTTCATAATCCAAATCATAAACTTTATTTTCATCTTTCCAAAAACTCGTATCGAATGATGATAAAAAATTATGAAATTTCTAATACATTAAAGTTTCTTCCCACTTCAATACTATTTAGTATGGTAGGCGCTTTAAATATTTTATTAACCAGAAATAGCTTAATGGGGATTGCTGGAGTTTTAATGGGATTAGGATGGAGCGTTGTTCACCTATCTGATACACTTGTAGAAAGAGAAAAAGTGCAAAAATATCGAAGAGCTAGAGATTGTGATATTTTTAGTAAAATCATGATCTCCACTAATCTGGTATATCTCTATAGATTATATTTTCAAGGAGCTAAAACTACTGCCAACCTAATGAAAGCAGGTTATTAGTTAGTATTGTAAAGTTGTATCATGAATAAACTTAAGAAAAATAAAAAAAAAGTTGCTTTAATAACTGGAATAACTGGACAAGATGGCTCTTATTTAGCAGAGCTACTTCTTCGTGAGGGATACGAAGTTCATGGCGTCATCCGCCGAGCAAGTACATTCAATACAAATAGGATTGAACATTTATTCAAAGATCCTCATGAGTCTCGTGCGAAACTTTTGTTGCATTTTGGTGATATAACTGACACAGGATCAATCATCACACTTTTGGAAAAGGTTCATCCAGATGAGATATATAATTTAGCTGCTCAAAGTCATGTAAGAGTTAGTTTTGATATTCCTGAATACACCGTTAACTCAGTTGGGTTGGGTGCCTTACGGGTACTTGAAGCGATTAGAATATTAGACTTGAAAACAAAATATTACCAGGCCTCAAGTAGTGAGATGTTTGGTAGCTCACCTGCACCCCAAAATGAACAAACTGCATTTAATCCACGGAGTCCTTATGGAATAGCCAAATTAATGGGCCACCATATGACAGTAAATTATCGCGAAAGTTATAACATCTTTGCTGTGTCAGGCATATTATTCAATCATGAATCACCTCGTCGGGGAGAAACCTTTGTAACAAGAAAAGTCACTAAGGCAATCGCAAATATAATGTCTGGGAAACAAGATAAACTCTATTTGGGAAATTTGGATTCGAAAAGGGATTGGGGTTTTGCTAAAGAATATATGCAAGCTGCTTGGATGATGCTTCAACAAAACAAACCAGATGATTTTGTAATTGCTACCGGTGAGACGCATACAGTTCGTGAGTTTGTCGAATTGGCTTTTAGTTTGGTGGGTCTTAACTGGAAGCGCTACGTTAAAATTGATCCTAGATATTTTCGTCCAACAGAGGTTGATGTACTAATGGGTGATGCCAAAAAAGCCAAAGAGATATTAGGTTGGGAACCAAGAGTAAAATTCAAAGAGTTAGTTAGGATTATGCTCAACTCTGACCTTAAACAATCCGGAGTAAATAAACAGATAAAATAATACAATGATTAAATTAATTAAGACAACATTTTATAAAGAGATGGAAACAAAAAGAAACCTTAGTAAATTTATTACTTCGGCGAAGCAGTTAAGTTTTGGGGTAGAGTGTAAAAAATTTGAAGAGAGATTTGCTAAATATCAAAATAGGAAACATTGCATATTTTTTAATAGCGGTAGCTCTGCTAATTTGGGCCTTATCCAAGCTTTACTAAATTTAGGACAAATTCAAAAGGGCGATCACTCAGCCTTTTCGGCTCTTACTTGGGCAACTAATCTGATGCCTCTAATTGAGTTAGGGCTAAATGTTGTACCGGTGGATGTGGAACTAGATACATTAAATGTTTCCAGTCGGAAATTTACTGATATTCTGGAAAAGTATCCGCTTAAATTATTCTTTTTAACTAACCTTCTGGGATTTTGTGATGATATTGATGAAATTGTGAAAATATGTAAAAAAAGAAAAATAATTTTAATCGAAGACAACTGTGAGGGACTGGGATCTGTTTATAAAGGTAAAAAACTTGGCAATTTTGGCTTAGCTAGTACATTTTCATTTTATGTCGGTCACCACCTGTCAACCATAGAAGGGGGAGCAGTCTGTACGGACAGTGATCAACTAGCTATCATGCTAAGATTGGTTCGGGCACATGGTTGGGATAGAAACATAGGATTAGATGAGCAATCTGTTATCAGAAAAAATTATCGGGTAGATTCGTCGTTTTATGCAATGTATACATTTTATGATCTGGGATATAATCTACGCCCAACTGAAATAACTGCATTTTTAGGAAATACTCAGCTTAAATATTTGGATGAAATAATAGAAAAAAGGAAAAGGAATTTTCAAATGATTGCAGACGAAGTATATAAATTAACTGATCTATATTACCCTCTCCGGTTTGCTCAGCTAGATATTATCTCTAATTTTGCTTTCCCGGTGATTTGCCGTTCTAAAAGCGGACTTGAAAAATTAATAAAGAACTGTCAAGGAAAAATTGAAATTCGCCCAATCGTAGGTGGTGATATGACTGTGCAACCTTTTTTTAATAAATACCTGCCTCATTTTCAAAATATCTCAAGTACTCCAAATGCTAAATTAATTCATAATCAAGGTCTTTATGTTGGTAATAATCCTGATTTAACTAAAAAAGAAATAAAGACAATAATAGATGTTTTTACAAATCAGTAGATTATATAGAGCTCTTTGTTTTATATTAATGTTATGAAAATAAAGGATCCTCTGGTGAGTATTATTATTCCTGCCTTTAGGTCAGAGTATCTAATTGGTAATCTTATAAAAAGCCTTCAGAAGACTAGGTATTCCAATTATGAAGTAATTATTGTTTTTGACCCTTGCGGAGATAACGGTGTACAGATCACTAGAAAAATAGTTAGTAAGGATAAAAGGTGGATAATCATCGAAAACACCAACAGGCTTGGTTCGACAAAATCTCTAAATTTAGGAATCAAAACAAGTAAAGGAGATCTAGTTGCATTTGTCGCCTGTGACATGACACTTGACCCTAACTGGCTGAAAGAGTTAGTAAGATATCTTTTAAAGTCGGATAGATCGGTAGGTGGAGTTATTGCTAAATTTTATGATTTTCATCAACACAACCTAATTCAGGTGTACAGACATTATCTGATGCGTGAGACAGGTTGGATAGTATCTCTAGATCTTGGCAAGAAGGATGGTATAAAATATCAAAAACCAGTCGAGACTTTTAATGGTTTTGAAGGTTTGGTGGTACGCAAGGAGGTATTTACGATAGCTGGGATGTTTGATGAGGATATTGATGCGTTAATTTATGATCTTGATATGAATTGGCGGGTTTGGTTAGCAGGATTTAGAATAGTGCTAGTTCCTAACGCAAAGATATATCACTGGTCCTTGAAAGAGGGCAGGCAGAATACTAAATGGGAATTTTTCTATGGTCGAATGCTGAATGTTTTTATTAAGAATTATAGTTTAAATTCACTAATTGTTTATCTGCCTCAATTTTTGATAATTTATTCACTGCGTGCGCTGGTATTGCTTTTAAAAGGAGATTCTAAAGCCATGGTGGGTTGGATTCAAGTGCTATATTGGAGTTTTAAGCATTTGCCAGAAACTCTGGAGAAAAGAAGTATAATTCAAACTAAGGTGAGAAGAGTTTCGGATAAATACTTATTTGGGAAAATTTTTTTTAAGGGATCTATCTTTGATTTCTACCGTTACCTTAAAAAAGCCCAAAACAAAATTACCCCGCTTCTTCTGAGGGATGAATCATTAAAAAAGGAGGTAATTAGCTATAGTGTTTAGGAAAATACACATGTTCCAAGAGAGAGTAACTTTGGTGGCACTAGTAACTCTTTTGGTTGTTATCTGGTTTCATAAGGGGTTAATACTTGGTTCAGGCGAATCAGGGCTTCCTTTTTATAATCCCTCGAGGCTCCTAGATGATATTCAGAGTAGTTGGTCGGATGTTCCATTGGGCACAAGTAGTGCGATAGGTTATGCTAGCTACCCTCTCTATATTACCTTAACTTTCTTTACCAATTTAGGTGTTCCAGCTTTTATTCTCCAAGCTTCTTTGTATTGGCTAATATTTGTTTGTGGAGCACTTTCAATTCATAAGCTTACATCTTTAATCCCGGGTAACAATTATTTGGTCAGAGTATCTGCAACACTTTTCTATATTTTAAACCCGATTGTGCATGTTGCGGTGTTGCATAGAATGCAATACCCAATGTTGTTTTTTTATGGATTTATTCCTTTGGCTATCTTGATATATGATAGTGGCTTACGTAAAAGAAGCCTGGGACATTTATTAATTTTAAGTCTAATATCGGTTTTATTTAGTTATGCCTTTGTTACGCTAGCCTTATTTGAAACATTTTTCTTAATAATTGGATTGTTAAGCCTGGTGTATGTTTTAAAATCCAGAATAGAAAAACTTAACTTTTACCCTTTTCTATATTTTATATTGTTTGGAATCATTTTTTTTGTAGTGCATCTCTGGTGGTTGTTACCCCTTTTTATGTCATATCTGACTCCAGCAGCTTCTACTACCAGTCTCAAATACTTTGATTCATTTGGAAACGTTGAAACATTTAAAATAATAAGTGATAATCTAGGATCAGTCCTCAGTGTTTTTAGGTTGTTTCCAGTCAGGTTTTACGTTAGTGATGGTAGTGTTTGGGGTTGGATCTATTACACTCCGGTATTTACAGTTTTAAGCTTCTTCTTTATTACTGCTTTTATGGTTAGTTTATTTCGATTTAAAAAAGATGTTTTATTTGTATATTTTATTGTCTTATCGCTAATAACAATGTTTTTTATGAAAGGTACCCTTCCACCCTTTGGGGAGTTGTCTCTAGTTTTGATGCAGGTTTTCACCCCTCTGCAGGTATTTAGAAACTCTTACGAAAAAGTGGGTCTATTGCTCCCGATTGTAATGGCTATTCCCGTTGGTTTTGGGATAGATCTAGTAGCTGGTTTTTTAAAAGCCAGAGTAAAATTTTACAGAGTTCTGATTACAATTATCCTCATTATAATATTCCCAATTTATATGTTCCCAATTGTTACCGGATTGGTATTTACTGGTGGTGGTAAACCAGCGGAGGATATGAATATTGGTCAATACGTAAAAGTACCCAAATATTACGAGGACGCACAAAATTGGTTAGATAGCCAAAATAATTTATTTAGGGTTTTGGTATTTCCAATTAACGGTGAAGGAATGACGTATAACTGGGAGTATGGATTTTCTGGCGTTGAGTTGTCGAACACGCTTTTTAACCAACCCATGATATCCTTTAACACTGGCCAGGTGTTTCTTCCAGAAATGGTCGCTAGTATTAATGAACTGTTTGCCAGATATCCAGACCAGTTTTGGGTTCTAGCTCAAATGTTAAACGTAAAGTATCTGATGGTCAGAGATGATATCGATTATATAGCTCGGGCTACAGAGTCACCTGCGACAATACTTAGCAGTATTGAATCTAATCTGAAGGATCATTTTACGCTGGCAGCTGAGTTTGGTAAGTTGAAGATTTTTGAAATTAAGCCAGATAATTTTTACCCTAAGATTTTTGCCAGTACCTCACCAACATATCTGTATGATCCTGAGGGCAACGGTATTAGCATGTTACCCTCTTCTATGCCCAAAACAAAAGATATTTTTATTACCACAACCAAAAGTCCTGATCACGATAAGTATATGGATTTATCAAATAAGATTATAATAAAAGGTTTGCGAGTAGAAAATCTAAATATGGAGGCACTAAATTCGATTGAAGACCTTCCCTTTGTCAACGTTTATCGAGGTACCCCTTTTTATGCCTTGGTCAGACTGAAAGAAGAGATAGAGGCGCAACTTCAGGCTCAAAGTGTGCAGCTGTATTTTAAGGTTAACTTGCTTGGAAAAAGAGTTGTTGAGATGAGTCATGATCCGCAGGATTTAACAGCAGTTAATGAATATAAATCTCTTTTTCAATCTGTCTCACAAGAGCTAATAAGCAGTGGTTCCAAAGATAAAGATATAGTATATAAGTTAATTGGACAAAAAAAAGCCTTGGAGGATTTAAGAAAAAATAGTGTCTCTAAAGATGTAATACAACAGTTAATCTCTGAACATGATAAATTATTTGTTGACCTAAGGGTTAAATCAGTTTTTCTAACTGACAAAGAAGTTATCCATCGTTTTTATACTCCTCGTGATTCAAAATATGAGATTCTAATTTCGAAAGATAGGTGGGAAAAATATTACCGGGATGTAACAATTCTCGAATTTGATGTTGATGGAAAGACCTATTTATCCAGTCAAGCGAATTATTCATCTCAGGGAAATAATATTTCATTGGGAGTTTATGATTTTAAAAAAGGGACACATGAAGTTAGTTTCCTTAAACCTAACCTCATTAATCTAGTCGCTGAACAGTTGCCGGAGGAGTTGGTTTTATCCTCGCAAGATAAAAAGCCCTTAGTAAAAACGATCCCGGTATCTAAACTAGATAGTAACTATACTTACCAGATTTCATTTGAATATTTAGCGGAGAAAGGTAATGTCCCAGTGATGTTGATACACACGGATGTGGATGAAATAGACAAAAAAGGGGAAAAGATTCCTAAATTTGGAATAGCTCTAGGTCGAAGCGATTATGACTTTGGGTGGAAAAAGTATTCGGCCTATTTTAATCCAACATTATCTGCTAAGGAACACAATATTGTTTTTAAGATCTTGCCTTATGGGGATTGTAAGGCTGTGGTACAAAGAGCATATCGCAGATATTGTGAAGATAATTCTTTTAACAGGAAATTTTTAAGAGACTCTACTTCGAGGATTCGCAATCTAAAGATAGAAAAGGTCTTTTCTAATCCGGTAATATTGAGAGAGGTGGGGACAAATTTAGCAACGTCAACACCACCACAAGTTAGTTTTAACAAAATTAGTTCAGCAAGATACAGTGTTAGTGTAAAAAATGCTACCGATCCTTATTTCTTGGTATTATCTACCACCTTCAATCCTCTTTGGCATGCTTACTACCAAGAAAGAAATGTTATCAGTATTTGGGGAAAACTAACTGGTAGTATAGGGGGGGTCAAAGTTGACGCAAGCGATCATACGTTGATTAATGGCTATGCAAACGCTTGGTATATTGATAAACAAGGTGACTACGAAATGTTTTTAGAGTATGAGTCAGAAGGTGTGTTTAGTCTGGGAAAATTATTATCAGTTATAGCTATTATATTATCTATTGGATTCCTTATTCTTAGGAGGGGATATGTTAAGTATTATCATTGATAAATTAGTCTCTTTGGTAGAGGAACTATACTACAGTATGAGCATGTTGACTGTTATCTATATCGCCATCTTTGTTATATGGATAATATTTAATCGATTTCACCGTCTTCGTCATCAAACACCATTAATAATCGGCTTTATATTGCTGTTTATTAGCATGGTAATCTCCATTTTTAGTGTTGAGGTGGCGGGAGCGGTTGGGGTTTATGTATTTTTATGTCTAGTATTGACAGTATTTCAATTAATTACTGAAAAAGAAAACGATCAAAAGTCCAAATGAGAATAGTTTCTAACACTGTTGTCCACAATGAGGAGAATTTTGTTTGGTATGCTTTAATGTCAATTGCTCTGTTCGTTGATCAGTTGTTGGTCTGGGACACTGGATCAACTGATAAAACCATTGAGGTGGGTTTTACGATTTATTTTCTATTATTTTCTCTACAAGCCAGCTATTTTATATACTCATAAATTGATACCATTATTAAATCGATGGTTAGACATCTCCCAAAATTCTCTAAATTTCTAAAAACTGTAACTTTCCGGCAAACTTCGATTACTGTCATTGCTACAATGATTAATGGGATTTTAGGTTTTATTTTTTTTGCAGTCTTAGCTAGATATTTAGGTCCAGTTAATTTTGGGTTGTTTATTACGACTATAACTGTTCTGACACTAATGTCAGATATAGCAGATTTAGGAGTTAATACATCGATAGTGAAATTCGCCGCTTCATTACAGGCAAGAAGCGACAGTGAGCGAGAAGTTCTAAAAATAGGCTTAGTCACTAAAATTATAGTATCTCTGACAGTAGCAGTCATTGGATATCTTCTCTCTGACATAATAGCTAATACATTATTTAATAAATCAGATTTAGTTTTTCCATTAAGGTTGGCAAGTCTAGGTGTCATAGGAGCACTTCTATTTTCTTATGTAACTTCTTATCTACAAGCAAAATCAAGATTCCTTTCTTGGGGGGGCTTAAATATTTCCTTAAACCTAGGTAGACTTATATTAATTGGGTTGCTAGTTTCATCTCAATCGTTAACTATATTAAATAGTCTGATAGCTTATTTAATTTTTCCTATTCTTGGGTTTGTTATAGCTCTAGGTTTTATGCCAATTATCAAAATCCTAACAGTTAAGGTACCTAGCGAATCCATTAGCCAATTTTTCAACTATAGTAAATGGGCTGCGGTCTTTATAGCAATTACGGCTCTATCATCAAGAGTCGATATCTTTCTTAGCGCACGAATTCTTAACACACAACAACTTGGATTTTATGTGGCAGCGGCACAGCTTCTAGTCGTCATTCCACAACTAGCATCTGCACTCGGACTAGTCTTCTCTCCTAAGTATTCAAATTTTTCCTCCTTAGGCTCAATGATAAGTTACTACAAAAAGACTCAAATACTAGTGATAATCCCTTCGGTTGTTGCATTGTTATTGATTCCATTTGCATCATTTATCATCCAGCTTACCTACGGAGAGGAATATATTGCTGCTGCTCCAATTTTTGTGATATTACTGTTGGCTATGCTTATTTTTTTAATCTCAATTCCTATTCATAATGCGATTTTGTATTATTTTTCAGACTCTAAATTCTTTACTTTTCTTTCATTTGGTCATATCATAATCATGTTAACAGTAGGATTCTATTTAATTAGTCAATACCAAGCAGTAGGTACTGCACTAGCAGTTCTTATTGGATCCTTATTCAATTTATTAGTTCCTGGGTTTTACTTATTCCGAAGGATTAGAAAATGAAGATTTGGGCTCACACAATTGTACACAATGAGGAGGGCTTTATTTGGTATGCAGTTATGTCGGTTATTGATTATGTTGATAAAATTATAATTTATGATACTGGATCAACAGACAGAACTCCCCATATTTTAAAAGAGATAAAAAAAGTTTATAAAAAAAAAGTATCTATTAAAACATGTGGACCTGTAGATAAATATCAATTCAGTAGTCTTCGTCAAGAGATGTTAGATCGATCACACTGTGACTGGATTATAATTTTAGATGGGGATGAAGTGTGGTGGTATGATTCAGTACGACGAGTGGAGGACTTAATCAATAGAGAAGGAACAAAACTAAATGCAATTGCTGTCCCTTTTTATAATGTCATTGGAGATATTTATCACTACCAGGAAGAAATAGCAGGTAGATATAAACTCCTGGGTAGAGAGGGTAATTTACAGATCAAAGCCATAAATAGGAAGATTCCAGGATTACATATCGAACAACCATACGGCTCAGAAGGATTTTATGATAAGTCAGGCAACCCAGTACAAACATTGGACAGAGTTGTTTTACTGGAGGCTCCTCATCTCCATCTTACATTTTTGAGTAGGTCACATAAACTTAAATTAAGAGCAAAGTTCAAATATGAGCTTGGGATTCCTTTCCCATCAAATTTTGATTATCCTGAAGTTTTGTATTTAAAGCATCCGAGTATTGTGAAAGACCCTTGGGAGAACAGATCGATGGCATATATTCTACGGGCTTTTTTTGAAACATTGATTAAGAAGTTAAAGAGACGAATTGTAAGATGAAACACAAGGAATGGTTAGCGAAAGAAGTCTGGTCTAAAGAAAGCTATTACCAACAATCTCATCAAGGTAGTTTTGATCTAGCTCATCCCGGCATGAAAATCTTAAGGGAATTAACCTCAAAAGCTAAAAACATATTAGATTTAGGATGTGGAGAAGGAACTAGATTAAATCTTGTAACTAATAAAAAACAATCAGGGTGCGGAATAGATTTAAGTGATAAAGCGATTAAGATAGCTAGGGAGCGATACCCTGATTTGAAATTTTACCAGGGGGACTTAGAAACACTCCCTTTTGAAAGTGAATCTTTTGATCTTTTATATGCTGCGTTCGTCCTTGAGCATCTTGATAATCCGACGAAGGTGCTATTAGAAGCAAGAAGAGTTCTTAGACAGGGAGGATATTTAGTTCTAATCTCTCCAAACTATGGATCTCCAAATAGAGTGTCTCCTGTGAGAAACACATCACGTCTACTTAAACTTATCAGAGGTCTTTTAGAAGATATTCTATTATATGTTGTGAGGTTAAGATCCTTAGGTTGGAGGCAGGTAACTCCTTTGGCAAACAAAAAGATATATATTAGTGATTGGGATACAGTGGTAGAACCGTATATCGGTTCTCTGACTAATTATTTAGAATATAATGGCTTCTCTATAATCTGTGCCGATAGTTGTTGGAATGAGGAGTTGTCTAATGCTAAAATACTTCAGAGGATATTTAGAAAACTAGGGGAGCTTGGTGTATACCCTTTTTGGATGTGGGGACCTCACTTGGTACTAGTTGCTCAAAAACAATGAAGGATGATAACGGGCATAAAACTTTAGAGAGTATGAGCCAGGCTGTTTGGTATAATCGCTGGACACTGAAACAGTTTAAAAAATTCTTAATGGGAGATATATTAGAAGTTGGTTGTGGGATTGGTACTTTTAGCAAAGACTTGACTAGATATGGAAAAGTTGTTGGTACCGATATAGATAAACAAAATTTAAAACAAGCCAAAAAAGTTAAAAACGTTAAGGTGGGATATGGAGATATTGAGATGGCCAAGTATTTTTTTAATAATAGACATTTTGATACAGTAGTTTGTCTAAACGTTTTAGAGCATATAAAAAACGATAACCAATCGTTAATAAATATTTATAAACTATTAAAGACGGGCGGACATTTAATTTTATTAGTCCCGTTTCATCCTGATCTATATGGCGAAATTGACAAATCGATTGGCCACTTCCGGCGTTATACAAAAGAATCTTTACAGCGATCTTTGAATTCTAGCGGATTAAAAATAGTGAGAATCCGAGTCGTAAACTTTTTGGGTGGGATCGGCTGGTTTTTAGCGGGCAGAGTTTTAAAAAATAAAATTGTTGGAAAAAATAAGATCGGTATTTTTAATTTAATTGCACCTTTAGTTTTACCTCTGGAGGAGTTAATAGAACCTCCATTAGGAACATCAATCTTGGTTATTGCTAAAAAATAAACCATGAAAATTTCCATTATCGTTCCAGTTTTTAATGAGGAGAAGACTATTCTCACTGTTTTGAATAAATTATTATCACTTCAGTTTCCGAAGATGATTATGAAAGAGATAATAGTTGTCGATGATGGTTCGACGGATTCTACTAAAAAGTTATTAAAAAATTTTCAGATTAAGGATTTAAAAATAGTGATTTTTAAACATAATCGTGGCAAAGGTGCTGCAATACGTGAAGGATTCAAAAGAGCGAAGGGGGACATTATAGCAATTCAGGATGCTGACTTGGAATATAACCCTCAAGATTTATTGCGGCTTGTCAAGCCAATATTAGACGGCACTGCTTTGGTGGTCTATGGCAATAGATTTGCCAAATACCCCTTAAGGATTTGGGGGAAAGAGAGAACCATTCTCCCTGCTCACTGGATGGGGAATAAGATTCTTACGGGCTTAACTAATTTATTATATGGAGTTCGGTTGAGTGATATGGAAACTTGCTACAAGATGGTTTCAAAAGAGGTATTATCGCACTTGAGGCTTGTATCCAGCCGATTTGAGATAGAGCCGGAGATAACTGCTAAGATATTAAAGAAAGGCTTCCAAATACTGGAGATTCCCATTAAGGTCAAGCCTAGAACTCACATCCAGGGAAAAAAACTACATTGGCATGATGGTATTAAGGCAGTCTGGACTTTAATTAAATACCGCTTTTTAGATTAAAATAAAGAAAATGAAAATATTAATTCTCAGTAGATATCAAAATCAGATAGCTCGAGGAGCTGAGGTATTTGTTAATGAGCTAGTTAGTAGATTATCCAAGTCTCATAATGTAACTGTCTTATCGGGTGATCAGGCAGATTCTTTACAGTGGATGAAAGATAAATATGATGTAGTTATTCCGATTAATGGAAGGCTACAAAGTTTAATAGTTTCCATCGGACGATTATTTAAAAGTTATAAAGTTTTGATCTCGGGACACAGTGGGATAGGTAGAGATGATTTGTGGAATTTAATCACCAGGCCGGATATTTTTGTTGCCTTAACCAAGAAGATGGACAGTTGGGCTAAGAGGTGGAGTTTTGGGGTAAGGGTGGTAAAAATAACAAATGGTGTAGATTTACAAAAATTTAACCCAGTTGGGGAAAAAGTTCCCTTAGATTTACCCAAACCTATTATCCTATCAGTTGGGGCTATGAGTTGGTATAAACACCATGAAAGAACCATTGAAGCTGTCTCTCGACTCCTAAATGTTTCATTATTATTAATAGGCACAGGTGAACTCAAAAATTCTATTGAGGAATTAGGAAGAAAAAAGTTAGGTAAGAGATTCAAGTTATTGAAGGCTCGCTACCAAGATATGCCTAATATATACCGCAGTTGCGATTTGTTTACGCTACCCTCCTGGGAGAGAGAGGCGTTTGGAATAGTATATTTAGAGGCAATGGCTTCTAATTTAGCGGTAGTGGCTCCAAATGATGATTCCAGAAGAGAGATAGTAGGTATGGGTGGTATACTGACTAATACTGAGGATCCAGACCATTTTGCTGCTTCCATCCGGGAGGCTTTAAAGTCTGATTGGGCCAAACTACCTCGAGAGCAGGCTGAAAAATTTGATTGGGAAACTATTGCCATAAGATATGAAAAAATATTTCTTGAGTTAAAACAACAATGAGAGTCTCGGTTGTATATGTCACTTTTAATGAATCAAAGAAGTTAAAAAGAAGTTTAGATAGTGTTAAAGATTTTGCTTCAGAGATAGTTATAGTTGATTTGGGGTCAAGTGATGGTGTTGAGGATGTTGCTAAAGAATTTCAAGCTAAAGTTTACAATCATGAAAAAGTGCCCTATGTTGAGCTAATTAGGTCTTATGCTATCTCAAAAGCCAACGGAAGCTGGGTAATGATATTAGATCCAGATGAGGTGGTCTCCAAAAGTTTGGTAGTATGGTTAAAAAAACTCATCAATAATGTTACAAACACAACAGTGGCAGTTAATATTCCCAGAAAAAACATTTTTTTTGGAAAATGGATCAGACACACTAATTTTTGGCCGGACCGGCAGATTAGATTTTTTCAAAAAGATTTAGTTGCATGGCCAAAAAGAATCCACATATATCCAATAGTGAGGGGTCTGGTTGTAGATCTTCCCGCAGATCCAAATTTGGCTCTACAGCATTTTGGGTATGACAACTACTCTGATTTCTGGCAGAGGCAAAAACGTTATTCTACTATTGAAGCCAGTAACTTACACCACGAGGGAATAAAAGGATCGATTTTTAGATTAATCTGGAGTCCCCTCAAAATATTTTTAGTCAGATTTATTAAGCACCAAGGGTTTATAGATGGAACTGAGGGTTTATTTTTAATATTTGGGTTAATGTATTTTTCACTGGTCACGGAAATTAAATTACTAAAGTTGGAGACTAAATGATAATTGGTATTATCTTGGTTGTAGCAATAATCTTTAGGTTAGTAAATATCAACCAAAGTCTGTGGTTAGATGAAGCAACTCAAGTATTGCTTTCCCAAAAATCCTTATATTCTATTTTTTTCGAAAGAACAGCTGATTTTCACCCACCACTGTCTTATGTTATTTATCACTTTTGGATGCAAATTTCTCAGACAGAAATTTGGTTGAGAAGTTTATCGGTGGTCTTTGGAGTCTTAACCGTTTATTTAACATATAAACTGGCGTTATTAATTTTTAATAGATGGGTTGCAATTACCTCTAGTTTACTGATGGCCATTGCGCCTTATCATATTTATTACTCGCAGGAAATAAGGATGTATTCTCTGGCTGTCTTTTTAAGTCTTCTTTCTGTATATTTTTTGGTTTTACAACTAAGAAATGGATTTAAGATGATGTATAAACTGGGGTTTATCCTCGCAACGGCGACTCTAATTTATACACACTACATGGGATTATTTTTAATAATCGCCCTACTAACATACCTTTTTTTACAAAAAAAAGAATCGCTTATTAAGTTGTTAACCCAATTTCTGATAATAATACTTTTATATATTCCTTGGTTACCACAACTCATCAAACAGTTACAAGGTGGGGTCAATGTGGATTCTTATCTGCCACACTGGAGGGAGGTTTTAACACTAGATCTGTATAAAGCAGTTCCCTTAACTATTTTTAAATTCTCTATCGGTAGAATAGATTTTGAGAACCAGACCTTGTATATAGTAGTTGCTGGTTTGGTTTTGATAATATTTGGATATTTATTGATCAAGGGTATATTAATTTTAAAAGATGATGAGAAGATTCTATCTTTTTGGTTTATAATCCCCATAATACTGTCATTAGTAGTTTCAGTTAAAACACCCCTTTTTCAACCATTTAGACTGCTTTTTATTATCCCGGCGTTTTATTTGATATTAGCAGGGGGGATTTATCAATCCGCTAGATTTAGATATCTACTTTTGTTAGTGGTTATTTGGGTGTCTCTAATTGGGAATATTTTTTATATCTTTAATTCTAGATTTCAGAGGGAAGATTGGAGAGGCGTAAGTAATTTTCTTCAATCTAGATTAAATAATGATCAAATAAAAGTATTGTCAGTTTGGCCAGAACCTTTTCCTCCCTATGAATGGTATATGAATGATAAATCGGCACTCCATATGGGTTCTGATTTGCCTTATAGTTACAGTGAGATTGACAAAAGTCTTAATAGTGTCAAGTTTAAGGAGGTATATCTTTTAGAGTATCTACAAGATTTATCTGATCCAAATCGATTAACCCAACACTGGTTGGAAAAAAATGGTTATCAGGTAAAAGACATTGAAGACTTTAGAGGAGTTGGGTTTGTATATCATTATGTTAAAAAATAATTTTGGGTTGTATGGATTATTAATAATCGGAGTTATTCATTCTTGGATTCTAACCAAGTTATTATTTTTTCCTTATCCGGAGCTTTTTATCTATCCATATTTAACAAACCAAGGTCTAGCGCCTTATAAACAAATTTTTGACCAACATTTCCCAGGGTTAATGTTTTTGCCAATAAATCTCGATAACTTAGGAATGACCAATGAAATTGTGGCCAGATGGTGGTTAATTGGGATTGTTCTAGCAACCCACCTGCTGATATTTTTGGTGGTTTCTAAGATAACTAGTAGCTATAAAAAAGCTTTATTGGGAAACTTACTATATTTAATATGGCAGCCTTTTCTAGAAGGCTGGACTCTATGGATAGATAATTTTCTGCCTTTATTTTTACTACCGGCATTTTATTTTACTTATCTTTCAATATCCCAAAAAAAATCTTACCGGTCGTTGTTTTTAGCAGGATTTTTTTTGAGTTTGGGCATTTTATTTAAACAGGTAATTATTCCCCTAGCGGGAATTATTTTTTTGTTAGTGATAATTTATCTACGTGATAAAAAATCGCTAGTTTATTTTTTGTCAGGAATTTTACCAATACCGTTGTTGGCCACAGCATATTATTTATCAATTGGGGTGATTAAAGAGATGTGGTTTTGGACTATTACTTTTAACCTAACTACCTTTGCAAGTTTCGGAGGAAAAGCACCATTTTTCAGTGGAATAGTTCGAGTGATTGGTGTGTATAGCCCATCTTTGTTGACCTTCTTAATTCCGAATAAAAAATTGGCCATGGTTCTGTTGGTATTCTTGCTAGGCAGCTTTACCGGAGATATTGCCAGGTTTGACATGGTGCATTTCCAACCATCGCTACCTTTTATTGTCATAATAACTGTTTTAGTTTTTAGTGAACTGTGGCAGCGGACAAATTTGCGATTATTGATCCTAGGTTACCTATTAATGATTGGGCTATGGCTACCAATTTTTTATAAAGGGCATCTATCTGATAAGGTCTTCTTTTTTGATAAGGGTACATACGCCATAGCAGATAAAATTAAAGAGTATTCAGATCCGAAAGAGGAGATATATTTATTTGGACTGGTTCCGCATCTTTATCAAATGACTGAAACTATTCCTGTTGGTAAAATATTTGTCTTTCAGTTCCCCTGGTTTTTAATGGAGACGGAAGAGCTGTTTCTTGAGGTACTTCAGGAAGATAAGCCTAAATTGATAGTTGCCGATAGAACTGTGGTAATTGAGGGTTGGGATATTAAAGATTTTGCTATAAAATTAGATAGTTACATAACTCAAAACTATGAAGTTGTTGATAGTATAGGTACTACCGAGTTTATGAGATTAAAAGACAAAGATGGCAAATAAAATCAAGGTCGGGTTGGATATTTCACAGCTAGCTCATCGGGGCGGAGTAGCAACCTATACTAAAAATTTATCCCAAAAACTGGCACTTCAAAAGTCGTTACAAATGACATATTTTTACTCATCACTGAGGGTTCCCTATGATGGACCTCTGCCCCATGTTAAACCATTCCCTTTCCCACCAATATTATTTGAGAAGTTATTTAATCATCTCAGAGTAGTTCCGATCGAGAGGTTTATTGGTAAGGTAGATATTTATCACTCATCTGATTGGATCCAGCCTAAAACTAAAGCTAAGAAAGTGACTACCTATCATGATCTGGTACCGCTTAAATTCCCGGAGTGGTCTCACTCTAAAATAATCAAAGTGCACAAAAGTAGGCTAAAATTAGTTGAAAGAGAGATTGATATAGTAATAGCGGTTTCTGAATCCACCAAAAATGATCTCATAGAAGTCAGTAATATTCCTAAAGAAAAAATTAGAGTAATTTATGAAGGAGTGAGAGAGGAGTTTCGGCCACAATTAGACGAGGATGTGGCAGAGTTTAAAAAGAAGCATGGCTTACCAGATAAATTTATTTTAGCTATCGGGGGAGTTGGCTCCAGACGGAATTTAGAGAGGGTTAAAGAGGCGTCAGTAGGATATAACCTGGTGATCACCGGTCATAATTTAACAGGTGTTGAGGATGAAGAGATGCCTTTACTTTACTCAGCAGCAGATGTTTTGCTTTACCCATCTCTTTATGAAGGATTTGGTTTGCCGGTATTAGAAGCTATGGCAACAGGTACTCCGGTTATTACTTCCAACTCATCATCACTTCCGGAAGTTGGGGGAGAGGCAGCATTATTAATTAACCCAACAGATGTCACAGAGATTACCAAAGCTGTACAAGCAGTAATTGAGGATGATGATAGGTGTAAGTCTATGATTAAACAGGGATTTATACAGGCAAAGAAGTTTAGTTGGGAAAAATGTGCTAGCGAAACTGTCGGAATATACAAGGAGCTAATTAATGAAAATCGTTATTGATGGATATGAGGCTAACTCTTTACAACGGGTTGGTTCGTCCCAAGTTGGGTTTGAGCTAATAAGAAATTTAGAGAAATTGGATAAGGAGAATAATTACACTGTAGTATTACCTAGTCAACCACAAGCAGATTTACCTGAGGAAAGAGATGGATTTGGATATAAGATTTTAAGGCCCCGACAGCTTTGGACCAGAATAGCCCTACCCTTTTTTCTATACAAGCAAAAACCAGATTTAGTGTTTTCACCAACCCATTATGGCCCCAAATTTGCTCCTGTGGTAACTAAAAGAGTAATCACTATCTTTGATCTGGCTTATTTATATTTCCCTCAGATGTTTACCAAAGGTGATCTTTATAAATTAACTAATTGGACAAAAGAGTCAGTAGAAAAAGCAGACCAGATTGTCACCATCTCCAAATCTTCTAAGATTGATTTAATAAAGTTATTAAATGTTGACCCACATAAAATTACCGTAGCATGTCCTGGATATGACAACCAAACTTATAGAATCATTGACGATCAGGCTAAAATTGAAGCTGTAAAACGAAAGTATGAAATTACCGGCAAATATATTGTTTTTTTGGGAACAGTTCAACCCAGGAAAAATTTAATAAGGTTAATTGAGGCAGTGGCTAGAATAGAAGAGCTTAAGTTAGTAATTATTGGTAAAGCTAAGGGTGATAAGGGAAGACGATCTTGGAAATCGGAAGAGACTCTAAATAGACCTAAGGAATTGGGAATAGAGGACAGAATTATCTTCACGGGATTTGCTCCACTGGATGATATTCCTTATCTGTTTGCTGGATCAGTTAGTTTTATTCTACCTTCATTATATGAGGGGTTTGGTATTCCAGTGTTGGAAGCTATGGCAACTGGCACTCCAGTAATTGTCTCCAATGTTTCATCCTTACCAGAGGTGGCAGGAGACGCTGGACTTTTAATTGATCCCAACTCAGCGACTCAAATTGAACAGGCTATTAGAACGGTGATGACAGATAATAAATTAAGAGAGAAAATGATTGTAAAGGGGTTTGAGCAAGTGAAAAAATTTTCTTGGAAAAAAATGGCAAAAATAGTTCAGGAGGTTTTACAAAGCACGATTGACCCCCAGGTGATGAGGGAAAGTCCAAAAAGGAGATTGTTTAGGCAATGAAAACATCGGTGGTGGTCATTAACTGGAATGGGGCAGAGAAACTTAAGAGGTATCTGCCAAAGATCTTAAAAGTTGAGGGTGTGGATGAGTTTTTAGTATCAGATGATGCCTCAGTTGATCAAAGCATTACAGTAATTAACAGTTTTCCCGGGGTCAGATTGATTAAAAGAGATAAAAACGGTGGGTTTTCCTCAAATGTTAACAGTGGGGTAAGTAAGGCTGCCGGAGATTTGGTATTTCTATTAAACCCAGATGCTGTTCCAGATACGGATTGCCTCATTAAAGCCTTGCCTTATTTTAAAGATCCTTTGCTATTTAGTGTTGGTTGTAATACTGGAGGCAATTGGTCTTGGGCTAATTTTAACAAAGGTTTCTTTTGGCATTATATGAAAGAGGGAGAACCTGAAACTCATCAGACTCTTTGGGCCAGAGGGGGTAGTGGAATATTTAGGAAAAATATATTTGATAAATTAGGAGGTATGGATCAATTCTTTGATCCTTATTATGAGGAAGATACTGATTTGGGCTATAGAGCAACTAAAAGAGGCTATAAAAATTTGTGGGTTAAAGAATGCAAAGTAGTGTTACCTTTAGAGAAAGGAGTCATTGAGGAGAATATTTCTATGGCTAAATTTTCTAGAATTGCCCAAAGAAACCAACTATTATTTATCTGGAAAAATATCACCTCGGAGAAGCTATTTTCAGAACATAAAATGGCTTTAGCTAAGATGTTATTAATTAACCCTAAATATTGGAGCGTATTTTTGTCAGCTTATAAAAAATGGGCTGAGGTTCAAAAGAAAAGAGAGGTTGAGAAAAAGGAATCTAAACTAACAGATGAAGAGATTCTACGGATGTTTGATACTTAAACTTGCTAATTGATCCTGAAAGACTGTAAGATTTACCTAAGATGTTGTTTTTAGAGCATATTGGAATTGGTTCTGCTGGTATAGTAATAAAAGATAGGAACGGTAGAAGTTTAAGCCTAACCCAAGTTGCTAAAAAAACAGTATTCAGATTTTGGAGTTATGTATTGGATCTGGAGCTCTTAATAGTTAGAGTTGCAGGCTGGATCCCGCTGCATTCTATTAGGTGGTTAGTTTATATATTAGCTGGAGTAAAAATTGGCAGGGGTTCCCATATCCACATGGGAGCTCAATTTTTTTATCCTAATGGAGTTAGTATCGGTGAGGGATCGGTAGTTGGCCAAAATGTTTTTTTAGATGGTAGAGACAAGTTAACAATAGGAGATTCTGTTGATATTGCCTCAGATGTAATGATTTATAACTCTGAACATGATGTTAATTCAGAATTTTTCTCTGCTACAAACGCACCAGTATCTATAGAAAATTATGTATTTATTGGCCCCAGGGCAATAATTTTGCCTGGTGTCAGGATTGGGTATGGAGCCGTAATAGCAGCGGGCGCGGTGGTTACCAAGGATGTCCCTAATTTTACAATTGTAGGTGGGGTTCCAGCTAAAGAGATAGGTGAAAGAAAATTAAAAGATCCAAAATATAAGCTCGGACGTGTCAGACTATTTCAGTAATAAGTCTACTCGCTTTTGGCGAGATCTTGTAATTTTGTAAACGAAATTATGGTAAAACTGTTGTTTTTTATCTTCTCAGTTCTGTTTTTGCTTTACATGGTGTTACCGGGGCCCGCAGAAATTAAGGACTTTCCATCTCTGCCTGTTTCACAAACATCAACTCTGGAAGGAGATACTATCCAGGTTAAAAATGTTGCAGGATATTTCTCTGATAACTACCGAGATTTCTCAACAAATTACTACAAGGACCAGTATCAGCAAAATACATTATTTCCTTTTCCGCCGTTAAGATTGAATTATCCACCAGAGTTTGCTTTTACGGCGATTAAGGATCAGACTCAATCAACCTATTTAGAGGAGTTTGTCTATCCCTTGAGAGACTCATTGTTTGTTAATGGCTTGGAGCCTTTCACCACTGAGGGAAAACCAAGGTTTAGAGGAGCAATCGAGTTTGAGGTGGGAGGGAATACTTATGATACCAAAGTAACCCTCAGGTACTACCCTTCTAATTTAGCCATCAGACTAGTGGTTTGGGCTGGGATAACTACTGCAATTTATTTATTATGGAAAACCGGCAAGGAGGTCCTTAGTGCCTAAGTTAGCAATTATTATTTTAAGTTTTAATACCAAAGAGATCACCTTAAATTGTATCAGTTCGATCATCAGTAATCCTCCCAAAAAATCTTATGAAATTGTAGTAGTTGACAATGCTTCTACTGATCAAACCGTTAGCGAGATAAAACAACGGTTTAAAACTGTAAAAATACTGGAGAATAAAGAAAATTTGGGGTTTTCAGCGGGTAATAATAAGGCCTTAAAATCAATTTCGGCAGAGTATTATTTATTATTAAACTCAGACACAAAGATTTTACCTAACTCTCTAGACAACTTAATTTTATTTGCTGATACTCATACTGAATATGGAGTCATCTCCTGTAAATTGCTAAATCCTAATAAAGCTTTTCAACCCAACTCAGGAGAGCTACCAAAACCATTTAATACTTTTCTCTGGTTGGCTAATTTAGATATTTTATTTCCAGGTTGGTCCTATCAAGCCAGATCAGATAGTTACTACCAGGATGGGAAAGAGGTTGGTTGGGTATCCGGCTCGGTGATGCTAATTAAAGATGAGGTTATTAAAAAGGTAGGGGTTTTAGATGAAAACATTTTTATGTATGGTGAAGATGTTGAATATTGTATGAGAGTAAAACAAAATAATTTTAAGGTTGGTTGGACAAATCAAGCAGAGGTAATCCATGTTGGTGGAGCCAGTAGTGAAAAACCACAGTTTAAGCAGTGGCTAGGTGAGTTTCAGGGCGTACTTTATATTTATCAAAAATATTATGGTCAATTAACGGCAAAACTGATGAAACAACTGTTTTATTTTTTTATTATCCTACGAGCATTAATATTTACGATTATGGGAAAATTAGAGATAGGGAGGACTTATGCAAAAGTGGCAATTAATCTTTGAGAGAACACTATTTATATTAGTTTTAGTGATGTTGGTGTTTATTCCACTCTACCCAAAATTACCACTTTTTAATGTAGCAAATACATTTGTAGCGATTAGATTAGAAGATTTTCTCATTGCAGCCATAACTTTTGTTTGGATTGGATATTTACTTTTATCTCAGACATTAAAAGTTATTTTGCAAAGCAGAATTAATAGGCTTTTATTTTTGTTTTGGGGCATAGGCGCTTTATCATTATTCTCGGGCATATTCCTAACTCATACAACCCTGCCTCACCTGGGATTACTACATTATTTAAGGAGAATTGAGTTTATGATATTGTTGCCGATCGCCGTAACTGCAATTAAAAACTTGCATCAGGTAAAAATATCATTAATTACTCTAGCTGTTGTTGTTTTTTTGGTAAATATTTATGCTTTGGGACAACAGTACTTAGGTTGGCCGGTCATATCGACGGGAAATTCAGAGTTTTCTAAGGGGCTAATTCTTTATTTAACTCCTGGAGCTAGAGTTAACTCGACATTTGCTGGGCACTATGACTTAGCAATATTTTTATCATTAGTGCTAGTTGCTGCGGTCCCTTTATTTTTTGTTGTCAATAAATATTGGAAAGTCTTATTAGTATTCTTATCTATATTGTCATTTTATATTTTAGTTCTAACTGCAGCCAGACAAGCATTTGTGGCAACGTTGATGGGAGCGATTGTAGGGCTGTGGTTAATTAAGAAGAGGATTATTATCTTGTTAATGCTGATCATAGCGTCTTTAACCCTGATTTATCCCTCTCAGCTCCGTGATAGATTTATCTCTACTATCACCATCAATATTCAAAAAGGAGGAGACCGGTATGTTCCAGAAAATAATACTAAGAATAACTCCCAATTCAATATCCCAACTCTTCAACTGGCAACTCCAGTACCAACAAAAAACAGGGTGGTACAAGAGGCTACAAAGTCTGCTACCCAGGATGAATATATTGCCTCTGATATTGCTCCCGGAGAACCAACTGACACCACACAGCTTGGAGTATACCGATCACTGGGAATTAGAGTTAACTATGAATGGCCGGCTGCAATCAGAGCCTTTACCAAGAACCCGTTAATTGGTACTGGTTATGCATCGCTTGGACTGGCAACGGACAATGATGTTTTAAGGTCTTTGGGTGAGGTGGGATTATTAGGTACAGTGGCTTTTATATTATTATTAATCGAGATAATAAGAACGATTAGAACTAATATCAATTCAGTAGGGCGTTTGATAAGATTCTTTAAAGTTGGAGTCATTGCTATGATCTTAGCCTTTATACTTAACGCTATGTTCATTGATGCTTTTGAGGCCTCCAAGGTGGCTGTTTTATTTTGGATAATCATTGGTATAGCTCTAGCTACGCAAAAGAAGGATTTTAATCACACGGCATGAAAAAACTGACGATCTATTTATTACTGCTGATAATTGTCGCGGTAGCGTTCTATGCTAGATTGTATAAAATTGATAATCCAATTGCTGATTGGCATGCTTGGCGTCAGGCGGATACTGCCGCGGTATCCAGGAGTTTTTTAAAGGAAGGTTTTAACCCATTTATACCAAAATATGATGATATGTCCGGTGTGGCACAAGACCCTGTTCCAAATCCAGGCAGGTATCGGTTTGTGGAGTTCCCTATTTACAATTCCATAGTCTACTTTGTTTATCTAATCACCGGAGATACTCATGAGAGAATACCCCGCTTAGTATCAGTCTTTTTTTCAATAGGATCATTAATATTTATTTATTTGATTGGAAAAAAATATTGGGGGGAGGTGGCTGGTATATTATCGGCAGCACTTTTTGCCACATTACCTTATGCTGTTTTTTATTCACGGGTAGTTTTACCGGAACCATCGCTAGTATTTTACTGTTTAGGGATGTTTTACGCAGTTGGGTTGTGGATTGAAAATAATACCAAGAATAGACTGTTGACCGCTGTTATTTTTACGGCCTTAGCGTTTTTAACAAAGCCGTTTGCCATATTTTATTTAATGCCTCATATCTATAGTTTTAGGATAAAAGAGGGACGGTGGTGGCCAATACCTAAATGCTATTTGTATTATATATTGCTTAGTTTTACACCATTTATTTTATGGAGACTTTGGATACTACAGCACCCGGAAGGAATACCAGCATCTAATTGGTTATTGAATGGCAATGGGATCCGTTTCCGTCCAGCATTTTTTAAATGGATTGTTGGTGAAAGGTTTGGAAGAGAGATCTTGGGAGTTGGGGGGGTAATACTTTTAGCTTTAGGTGGATTACTTAAGCCCAAGCAAGGTGAGGGATGGACACTGCACTTACTACTACTATCTTCCTTACTATATTTAGTGGTTTTTGCAACCGGTAACGTTCAACATGATTACTACCAATACTTAATAGCTCCTGTGCTGATATTGTTTACAGTTAGAGGATTTATGCTTCTATTTACTACCATTCCGCAGTTTATTCCTAGATATATAACTATTCCTGTGGCGCTGTTTTTATTGGTGTTAACTATATATTTACCATGGAATGAGGTTAAGGGTTTATATCAAATAAATAATGGCATTATAGTTGAGGCGGGTCACAGAGCTGATGATATTTTGCCTAAGAATGCCAAAGTGGTGGCTCCATACAACGGAGATACCTCTTTTTTGTATTATGTTAACCGTCCTGGATGGGCATTTTTGGCTTACCCAATTGAAGATTTAGTTAAAAATTATGGTATTACTCATTATGTTTCAGTTAATTTCGATGATCAAACAAATAAGATTATCAAAAAATATAAGGTGGTGGAAAAAACTGAAAAATATGTGATCATTGATGTGACTAAATTAAGCCTGTAGGGATATATGAAAATTTTAATGTTGACTCCGTATCTGCCTTACCCATTGGTAACGGGTGGTCAAACCCGTTCTTATAATTTAATTAAACGGATGGCCAAACTCGGACACAAAATTACCCTGTTTTCTTTAATCAAAGATGAATCGGAACGGGTAAATGTTCCGGAGCTGGAAAAATTTTGTGAAGAGGTGCAGGTTTTCAAAAGATCAAAAACACCCTGGACTCTAAAAAATATATTGAGAACTGGTTTTAGCTGGCACCCCTTTTTAGTAATTAGGAATTGGGCTTCTGGTGAAAAAGCAGCAATAAAACAAAAATTGGAAAGTCAAAAATTTGATTTAATTCATGCCGAAACTTTTTATGTCATGCCCCATATTCCCAAAACTGAGTTACCAATATTATTAGTTGAGCAAACGATCGAGTTTTTGGTTTATCGTCATTTTGCTCAAAGCTCCTCGATGTTACCGTTAAAACCGCTGCTTTATTATGACGTTGCTAAAACGAAATATTGGGAGTTGGAGTACTGGAAAAAGGCTAACAAAGTTGTGGCTATGTCAGAGGAAGATACTAAAATTATGTTGAAAGAACTGCCTTCTTTAAATGTTGATATTGTTCCAAATGGAGTAGATACTGATTTCTTTTCTCAAAAAGTGGCTGATAAATCAAAGCAACCAGTAATTTTATATTTGGGTAACTTTACCTGGCTACAAAACAGAGAAGCAGTTGATGTTTTAATAAGAAGAATTTGGCCCAAGATAAAGCAGGAGGTAAAGAGCGCTAAATTATGGATTATTGGTAAGGAGGCTGAAAGATTTTTTACTCACCTAAAAAGTGAGGATATCAGAGTGGAAGAGGTTAAAGATGTCAGATCAGTGTATCAGGAAGCAACAGTTTTAGTGGCACCGATTTATGGTAGTGGTGGCACCAGGTACAAAAACTTTGAAGCGTTTGCTTCATCGTTACCAGTGATTACTACCTCTATTGGCATTGGTGGGACAGAGGCAACGAACGGTAAAGAGGTGATTATTTGTGATGATCCAGAGGAGATTATAAAAGAGACAGTTAAGCTCCTCAAAGATCCAAGGAGGCAAAAGGAGTTAGCTAAAAATGCCAAAGAGATGGTGAGAAAAAAATATGATTGGGACCCAATTGTTGCCAAGTTAGATAGTTTATACAAAGAGGTGGCGAGAAAATGAGTCAGCTTACTGTTTCTATTGTTAATTATAATGCCGGAGATTATCTTCTGGGGACATTGGAATCATTAATGCTGGTGTCGAATGAAATGAAGATGGATATTACAGTAGTCGATAACTCCTCAACTGACGATTCTATAAAACAAGCTCAATTAAAATTTCCAAATATAAAGTATATTTTAAATAAAGAAAATGTAGGATTTGGTAGAGCCCACAATCAAGTAATTAGGAATGTAAAAAGCAAATATATATTAATTTTAAACCCGGACATGGTAGTTAAAGAAGGTGCCATCAAGGAATGTTTGCGGTATATGGAGGATCACGGTGATGTTGGTGCCGTAACACCTAAAATTATTTTTGAGGATGGTAGGGTAGATATGACTGCACACAGAGGTTTTCCGACTCCTTGGGCCTCACTGCTGTACTTTCTAGGTGACGATTCCTTGTATCATCTTAGTAAAATTAAGATAAACCAGCCCCATGAGGTTGATGCCATCACTGGAGCTTTCTTCTTTACTAGCAAAGAGGTTTTAGAAAAGGTGGGAGTATTTGATGAGGATTATTTTATGTTTGCCGAAGATATTGATCTGTGCTTCAGAATTAAAAAAGCAGGCTTGAAGATTGTTTACTTACCGAATGTTCAGGTGGTACATTTTAAAGGAATATCATCGGGTTTAAAAAAACAAACACAGGAACAATCTGCTGCTGATTTAGAAACCAAGAAGAGATCACTGAATTATTTCTATGAAACTATGAAGACTTTTTATAAAAAACATTTAGAAAAGAAGTACCCGTTCTTTATAAATTGGCTGGTCTATTTGGGAATAGATTTAAGATGGTGGTTGGCAAGACGGAAGCTAACTGTATAAAATGAGCGCTATGAGAATTGGCATTGACGCTAGGATGTACGATGAGTCGGGAATTGGTAGATATTTAAGGAATTTAATCTCCCATCTTGGTAAATTAGATAAGCACAACAGCTACTTTGTTTTACTTCAGGAAAAAAATATACATATAAAATTACCAAAAAACTTCAGCAAAATTAAAGCTAATTTTGGCTGGTATGGACTTAAGGAGCAATGGGAATTACCGGGAATATTATCCAAACTAAACCTGGACGTAGTACATTATCCTCATTTTAACGTTCCTTTGTTATATTCTGGGAAATTTGTAGTTACGATCCACGATCTGATTCATCAACATTTTACTGATCAGGAAACATCGACCAAAAGAGAGTTAGTTCAAAAAATTAAAAAGTATGGGTATAAAAAAGTCTTTAATTTTGCTGTAAATAAATCCCAAAAAATAATTACCCCCACCATCTCTATAAAAAATCAACTAATTAAAGAATGGAGTATAAATTCAGAGAAAATAAAAGCAACCCATGAAGCAGTGGAAGATGAATTAATTAAGCTGGTTGCTAAAAATAATTCAGCAGTGTTGGTAACTGGAAGTTATTTATTTTATGTGGGCAACGCCCATCCTCATAAAAATTTAGAAAAATTAATAACTGTGTTTAGACAGCTTAGGCTGACTCATCCTGAGCTGCAGTTGGTGTTATCAGGAAAGGAAAATTATTTCTGGAGAAGAGTCCAAAAATTGGTTCAAGATGATGCAATACAGGGGGTGGTATTTACTGGGTTTATCACCGACGAGCAGATGGCAACCTTATATAAAAATGCCCTGGCTTTTGTCTTCCCATCACTTGAGGAAGGCTTTGGAATTCCGCTTTTAGAAGCTATGGCTTTTGGTTGTCCGGTAGTTGCTTCGAACATTCCTGTGATAAAAGAGGTTGGTGAGGACGCCGTCTTTTATTTTGATCCTAAAGATGAAATTGAGATGAGGGGAAAGTTATTGCAGGTTATAGAAAACAGTCGATTAAGAAAAGTGTTAACTGATCGAGGCCTAAAACACTATAAAAAATTTAGCTGGGAAAATTTAGCACAACAAACTTTAGAGGTTTATAAACAATGCGCATAGCCTTAGTTCATGATGATCTGGTTCAATGGGGTGGGGCAGAGCGGACTTTTTATCATCTAACTCAGATTTTTCCTGAGGCTGCAATTTTTACCTCACTGTATAACAAGCAGAATCCATTATTAACTGAATATTTTGCTAAAAAAGATATTAAGACATCATTTCTTCAGAAAGTCCCAGGATGGAGGATGCTTTATAAGTTTTTACTACCGCTTTATCCAATCGCTTTTGAGCAGTTTGACTTTTCAGAGTTTGATGTAGTGATCTCTTCCACCACCCGTTTTGCCAAATCAATTATCACTAAACCACAGACTAGACATATCTGTTACTGTCATACCCCACCCCGGTTTTTATGGGGGAATAAAAAAATACTTGGAGGGGAATGGTTTAAAAGGTATGATCTTGTCTCAGCAAAAAGGGTGGACGATTGGATAGCAGGGTCAAAAAACGCTCAGCAAAAAATTAAAGATATTTATGGAGTTGACTCAACGGTGATTTATCCTCCGGTGGATATTGAGAAGCTAAAAGATGTTGAGCCTTTTGATGGAGGTTATTTGTTGGTAGTCACCAGACTTAATAAATATAAAAGGGTGGATTTGGCAGTCAAAGCAGCTAATCAGTTAAATATTCCTTTGCAGGTTGTGGGAGTGGGACCTGAGTATGATAATTTATATCGCTTAGCGGGTCCTAGCGTTCAGCTGTTGGGTTTAGTTGATGAAAATTTGTTAGTAAAACTTTTAGCTGGATGTAGGGCTCTTTTAGTTTGTGGGGAAGAGGATTTTGGGCTAACTCCTTTGGAGGCTCAGGCTTTGGGTAAACCAGTCATAGCTTATAAAAAAGGTGGAGTTTTGGAGAGCATTATTGATGGAGTGACTGGATTTTTGTTCAATGAGGCTAGTATCTCAGGCATCAAAGAGGCTTTGGATAGATTGGACAAGCTTGGGTATGATACGATAAAGTGTAAGGAACAGGCTAGAAAATTTTCTGTAAGTGTATTTAGAGAAAATTTTCGGCAAGTTGTCAAGTTATGATCTACGATTTCTCAAAACGAGTTTTAGATATTATCGGGGCAGTTGTTGGCATTACAGTTTTTTCATTAGTCATGATTGTGATCGCCGTAGCTATTAAATTAGATTCTCAGGGTCCGGTGTTTGCTGATACCCCAAAAAGAGTTAGTAAAAACGGCAACCTATTTAAGATGTATAAATTTAGGTCTATGTTTATGGGGGCTCATGATATGTTACATAACGATCCAAAATATAAAGATCTGTTAATTAAATATAAGACTAACAATTATAAACTGGAGCTAAATGAGGATCCCAGAATAACTCGGGTGGGAAAATATATTAGGAAGACGTCTTTGGATGAGTTGCCACAATTTTTTAATATCTTAAATGGAGAGATGAGTTTGGTTGGACCCAGAGCCTATTATCCTTTTGAACTGGAGGAGCAACAGCAAAAATACCCGGAATCCCAAACGTTTGTCAAAATTATTCTTAAGGCAAAGCCGGGCCTGACCGGTTTATGGCAGATATCAGGGCGATCAAATATTAATTTTGATGCTAGGGTCAAGCTCGATGCTGAGTATGTTCAGAAAAGAAATGTCTTATTTGACCTGTGGATTATCTTAAAAACCTTTCCAGCAGTTTTAACCGCCCGGGGAGCAGTCTAAAAATCTATGCCGATTGTTAATTTAAACCGTAAATTACAAAAATTAGACCGTAGTGGAATTTCCAAACGTAGTCACAAAAAACGACTCGGGAAGATTTTAATTAGCTTGTTAGTGGTGTTAACGCTGATTTACTTTCCTACCCGGGGAGTTTACCTATCAGCTAAACAATTAAATGTCAGTGCAAAGCAATTTAGTGTGGCAGTAAAGCAAAATAATCTAGATCTAATTAAAAAGGAGTTAGCAAATACCAAGAGTGCCACAGACGATTTAAACGGCTCGTTAAATTGGCTATTTTGGATGAGGATAATCCCCTTTGTTGGCGGTTATTATGCTGATGCCAAACATCTGAGCTTGGCGGTGGGCTATGATTTAGAGGCTGCCAAAAAAATAGTTGATGGTTTGGAGCCTTACAAGGCAGAGCTAGGGTTACTTGGACAGCCAATTGCTGGACAGGACCGGGTCTCCCAAGCAGTTAAAATTTTGGATAAAGCCTTGCCTATTATAGGATCAGTAGAACCTCTTTTGGGTAAAGCTAGAAAAGAGGTGGAGGCGATTGAGACCGCTAAGTATCCTGAAAAGTTTGCCGGGCGATCCCTTAAGGCAACATTGGAGGGTGCCAGAGGGATGATTATTGGGGTTCACATGGCAGTTGTTGAGCAAAGAGGTGCTTTAGAGATGGCTCCATCGGCACTGGGTCTCAGAGAACCCAAAACCTACCTAATACTTTTCCAAAATGATAAAGAACTTAGAGCCACTGGAGGCTTTATGACAGCCTTTGCGACCTTAAAATTGGAAAATGGACACCTTTCTACGACCGCTTCTGATGATATTTATAGATTGGATGAGAAATTACTAAAGGTTTGCTTAACAAAAGTATGTCCCTTAACTCCACCCGCCCCGATTGTCAGATACCTGCCTGAAGCTAATGGCAAGCCAAGAACTGCTTGGTCCATGAGAGACTCAAATCTCTCCCCAGATCTTCCAACAGCTGCTTTTGAGTTTGAAAAGATGTATCAACTTCTAGGCGAGGGATTACCTTTTGATGGGATTATCTACATTGATACTCAGGTAGTAGAGGAGCTAATTACCGTTACTGGACCAATTAAGGTATTTGATACAACATACACCGCGGAGATTGATAAGCGCTGTAATTGTCCCGGGGTTATTTATGAGCTAGAACATTATGCAGAGGTGGCTTCAAAAGGGGAGGATGATCGAAAGGCAGTTTTGGGAACGTTAATGCAGTCGCTGTTGGGCACTGTATTAGGAGCCCCACCGGAGAAGTTACCGGAGTTTATTAATGTGGTGGTTAAGCTGGCAAATCACAAACATATTATGTTGTATCTACATGATAACAAGACTCAGCAAGCTGTATCTAAATTAAATTGGACCGGGGAGATAAAATCCCCAAGAGGTGATTACCTACATATTAATGATTCTAACTTTGCCGGAGGTAAGTCCAATCTTTATGTGGAAGAGAGGGTAATATTAGATATTAATCCTGATACCGGGCTACACAAATTAACTATCGATTACAAAAATCCCCAACCCTTTAATGTGTGGCTAAATGGAATTTTAAGAGATTACGTTAGAATTTACCTGCCGAGTGGTGCTAAGTTAATTTCCTCAAAAGGCTCCGATGATCCGGTAAGCGCACTCGAAGATGAAAAGTTAGCTAAAACGTATTTTGAATCTTTTGTTACCGTTAGACCACAAAATAGTAGAAAGCTGGAGTTTGAATATGAATCTCCGGTGAAACTGGAAAATGGAAAGTTTAAATTATTAATTCAGAAACAACCAGGAGCCAAGGATCATCACTATACAGTTAAGATTAAAGGCTCCACCAAAGCCGAGTTTGATCTAGTAACCGACAAAGAGCTCTCGATTTAGATTGCTTTAGACTAATATCCAGACTACACTGTTTTTGTTATGCCAACGATTACTACCGAGGGAATCATTGTTAAACGCTCTAATTTTGGGGAAGCAGATAGAATTCTCACTGTTATTACTCCGTACAAGGGTAAGATTAGAGTGATGGCCAAAGGAGTAAGGAAAATTACCTCCAGACGGGGTGGCAGTATTGAGATGTTAAATAAGGTGAGAATGCAGCTTTATATAGGGAAGAATATGTCCATTTTAACCGAGGCTCAAACCTTGGAGACTTTCCCTAAGATTAAAGCAGATTTAAATTTAACTGGCTATGGTTCACATATCGTGGAGTTGACGGAGAGACTTTTACCCGAGGAGCAAACAAACCCAGAGGCTTATAAATTATTGGTCACCGTTTTGACCTTAATGGATAAACAACCCCGACAACTTTGGATTAGAGCCTTTGAGGTCAAGTTACTGGCTACACTAGGGTTTTGGTCACCAGACCAGTTACAGACAAATAATGAGGTTAAGGTCTTGTTGGATGATCTGCAAAAAAAAGAATGGATAGATCTGGTAAATTTACAGGTTAGTGAGGCTCAGGCTCTAGAGTTAGAACGGGTTTTAAGATATTATATGGAGAGGGTGCTGGAATCACCCTTAAGAAGCGTTCAGGTAATGAGGAAGATGAAAAATGGATGATAAAAAGTTAGAAAAATTAGTGGCACTTTGTAAAAGAAGAGGCTTCATTTACCCGGGATCAGAGATTTATGGAGGTTTGTCTGGAACCTGGGATTATGGGCCGATGGGCTCTTTACTGAAAAAAAACATCAAAGATGTTTGGTGGAAGGATATAGTCCAACTTCGTGATGATGTGGTGGGGTTAGATGGGGCGATACTAATGAATCCCCAAGTTTGGGTAGCGTCTGGTCACGTTGATGCTTTCACCGATCCTTTAGTTGAGTGTAAGAGTTGTCATCTACGATTTAGGGCAGATAAAGAGGAGGAAATTTTAGATCATCAAAATTCTCACAATGATACTAAGATTGAGTGGACGACCCCACAAAAATTTAACTTATTAGTTAAATCATACTTAGGGGTGGTCGAGGGGGCTCAATTAGAGGTTTTTTTAAGAGGAGAGATTACCCAGGGGGTAATGGCTAATTTTAAAAATGTTATTGATTCAACCCGGGTTAAGCCTCCTTTTGGGATTGCTCAAATAGGCAAGGCCTTTCGAAATGAGATTACTCCGGGAAATTTTACTTTTAGATCCCGGGAGTTTGAACAGATGGAGTTACAGTATTTTATTAAGCCGGAGGTTGAAGCAGGTAGGATTTGCTTTGAATATTGGAAAAAATTTTGGATGGATTGGTACCTTGGGTTGGGGATTAATAAAGATAATTTGAGATTTAAAGATCATGAAGATGGGGAAAGAGCTCACTATGCTGTAGCTGCTACTGATTTGGAGTATCAGGCTCCTTGGGGTTGGGCCGAAGTTTTGGGGGTGCACCACCGGGGTGATTGGGACTTAAAACAGCACCAGCAACACTCCGGACAAAACTTACAATACACCGATTCACAAAGTGGAATCTCTTTTTTGCCTTGGGATATAGAATCATCAATTGGGGTGGATAGAACAGCTCTGTTTATCTTATTAGATAGTTATAGAGAATCTGAGGGAAGGGTGTTTTTAAAACTACACCCAAAGCTGGCTCCCTTAAAGGCAGCTGTCTTTCCATTGTTGCCTAATAAACCTGAGTTGGTAGAGAAAGCTAGACAAGTTTATCTTGACTTAAAAAGTGAGATGATGGTAGGCTGGGATGACAGGGGTAATATTGGTAAAAGATATGCCTCACAAGATGAGGTGGGTACACCTTTTTGCTTGACCGTTGACTTTCAAAGTTTAGAGGATAACACGTTAACAGTTAGAGATCGGGATACTGGAACGCAGGAAAGACTAAAGATTGATAGTTTAAAAGATTATTTAAGCACAAAAATTAATGGATAAAATTAAACAGTTATTAAAAAATCAAACTGCCCGAATCATTTTAGGTGGATTGTTATTACTCATAATTGCTGGTTATTTTGCCTACACTCAGATTTTAGCCTCTCGGACTCCTCAGGAGTTAACAGAGATGGATTTAAATTTTGATCTCGAGGGGCCGTATGCTGTTTTAGTACCTCGGCAAGATGGGAACGCTATGGTTTTGAATTTAAGGAGAACCTCCGGATATGACGGCATTACTTATGAGTTGGCATACAATTCTGAGGGTATTGATAGGGGTGTGGTGGGTGAGATTAGCACCAAAGAGAAAAAAGGAGAGTACACCCAGGAGATATTATTTGGAACTTGTTCCCGGAATGTCTGTAAATATGATAAAGATGTAGAAAATGGGACACTAACTTTAAGGATTAAAAAAGGAGGTACTATTTATAAAATGATAACTCAATGGCACCTACAAAAACCTGATGTTGCTTTAGGGAAACTTATCTCTGGAGACAATCATTTTATCTATCAGTCGGTAGGTAAACCAGCTCAGTATGCTTTAGTTGGATTTAGTATTATCAATGATTTATCCGCTGCTCCCAAACTGTCTGCAGATAAAGAGATAGTTGGCAAAGTCTATTCTCTCTCTACTCCGTCAGCAAAGGATCTACCAGAGGGTAATATCACAATTGAGCTATCTGGTAGTCCCTCTGTAGAGTCGCGGGTATCAAAATATAGTGAATCAGAGGGTAAATGGGTGGAGTTAGATACAAAAACAGAAGGTTCAAAGCTAACCGCCAAAGCCTCCGGTGGTGGTATCTTTACAGTCTTGTCTGCTAAGAGATAAACTCTTAAACAGGATAAAACTAATGGATGATAGTTATCATAGAACAGTATTTCCCAGAGAGGTTTTAGATTATTTAGATATTAAAGAGAGATCCTGGTATCTTGATGTAACGCTAGGTGATGGTGGGCATTCTATAGAGATATTAAAATCCGGAGGATTGGTGGTAGGTATAGATGTTGATCCAGAGGCCATAAAAAGAGCCGAGAAGAGGTTTCAGTCTGCAGGAATAGATAATAGTAAATATAAATTGATTCAGGGAAATTTTAGAGAGATTGATGGTTTAATTGACCTACAAATGCAATTTGCGGGTTGTGTAGCTGATTTGGGTGTCTCAACTTTGCAGTTGAAAGTTGCAGAGCGCGGTTTTTCGCTGCTGCAAAATGGTCCCCTAGATATGAGAATGGACCCAAACTTAGCTGTAAAAGCAGTGGATTTGATAAACGGATTACACAAAGGTGAGTTAAGCGAACTTTTCCTTAACTATGGAGAGGAAAGTGATGCTAAAAGAATAGCCGAAGCGGTGGTTAACGCCCGGCCAATAACTACAACTACTGATTTAGTCAGAGCAGTGGAGGTTGTTACGGGTAAAAAAACTGGATATACGCATCCGGCTACCCAAATATTTCAAGCTTTAAGGATTGCGGTAAATGATGAGATGTTTGCTATTAGAGAGGGTTTGCCCAAGATTTTTAATTTTCTTTCCCCCGCAGCACGCTTTTGTGTAATTAGCTTCCATTCTCTGGAAGACCGTCAGGTAAAAGAGTCCTTTAGGGATCTCCAGCAGTTGGGGATAGGCATAATATTAACAGATAAACCACTAGTTCCATCTGAGAATGAGGTATATGAAAATATCAGGTCAAGAAGTGCTAAATTAAGGATTATAGAAAAAGTATGAGACTGCCCAAGATTATTAAAATAGGCATAAGTGTTTTAATAATCAGTATTATTATTGAGGTGTATGTGGTAAACAGCCTCTCTTCGTATGGAGATAGTTTCTCGGACTTAGAGATAGTTAAGTCTAATCTCGAGTTAGAAAATCAAATTTTAAAAAATAAGATAGCTACTGAAGGAGGACTTAATTTAATTCAAATCAGGGCTTCTGCTTTGGGATTTGAACCTATAAAATCTATGGGGTACATCAAGGAATGAGATTTAAGGTTATTAGATTAGCTTACCAATTCATATTGATACTGATTGCGCTGCGGTTGTTTTATTGGCAGATTATTATGTCAGATGATTTAACGGTTATGGCAGAGAAACAGCATCTAAAAACTACCCAAATTGAAGGTCCTAGGGGGCAGATATTGTATTCTGACGGTAGCATCTTGGCTTCTAATCAACCGGTTTATGAACTTTATGGGCAGCCCAAGGTGATTGAGGAAAAAGACAAGGTAGCGAATCTAGTTGCCAAGATTATCTCTCCCAAGGATTCCCTAAAGGTTGCTAATGAGATTAAGGATAAGTTGGCCCAAAACCTGTATTGGGTAGCGCTTTATAAAAATTTAAGTGTCGATTTAAAAAATCAGATTGAGGAGTTAAAGATTAAAGGCTTGGGTTTTAATACTAACTCAGCTAGGTTTTACCCCGAGTCGTCGGCGTCAGCTCAACTTTTAGGGTTTATTGGATCAGATGATGTCGGGAATAAGGTAGGCTATTTTGGAATAGAAGGTTTTTATAATAAACAACTGCGTGGGACAAGCGGTACGGTTATTCAGGAGAGGGATGGTAATGGGTTGCCGATACTATCTGGTAAATTTTTTCAAAAAAAGCCGTTAAGTGGGTATAACTTAGTTTTAAACATTGACCGGGCAGTTCAGCATATGGTTGAAATAAAATTAAAATCCTCGGTTGAAAAATTTGCTGCTAAAAGTGGATCTGTGGTGGTAATAGAACCTAAGTCAGGAAATGTTCTAGCTATGGCAACTTTTCCGAATTACGATCCAGGTAGTTATCAGGATTTTCCTAAAGAGGTTTATCTAAATCCGATTGTTGCCGAAACCTATGAGCCAGGTTCAACCTTTAAAGTTATCGTCATGAGTATGGCTATAAATGATGATTTACTTAAAGCGGATACAAAGTGCGATATCTGTTCAGGGCCATTACAGATTTCGGGGCATCTTATCAGAACCTGGAATAATAAGTATAACTCAGACGTTAACATGACTGATGTCATCGTACACTCTGATAATACCGGGATGGTGTTTGTTAGTCGCAAGTTAGGCTTGGATAAGATGTATGAGTATATTAACAATTTTGGGTTTGGGTTAAAAACAAATATTGATCTGCAAGAGGAAACATCCTCCTCAATTAGACCCAAAAAAGAGTGGCGGGAGATTGACTTGGCGACTTCATCATTTGGACAAGGGATTGCAGTTACCCCAATGCAAATGGTTCGGGCAGTGGGAGTTATTGCAAGTGGTGGAATGTTAATGGAACCCCATATTGTATCGCAAATTCAAATTGGCGGTGAGACTCGCAAGATACAACCTAGGATTATGGGTAATCCCATCTCTGCCGAGGCGACTAAGGTAATAACCGAGATGATGGTGCAGGCTGTTGATCGTGGGGAGGCTCAGTTTTATAAGAAGAGAGCTGGTTTGCAGGGTTATAAAATTGCTGGTAAAACCGGGACTGCCCAAATACCGGTAGCTGGGTATTATGATGAGAATAAAACGGTGGCTTCTTTTGTTGGATTTGCCCCGGCTGCGGATCCAAAGTTTGTAATGTTGGTTAAATATAATGAGCCAACCTCGTCAATTTATGGGGCCGATACCGCTGCACCAACTTTTTTCGAAATCGCCAAAGAACTTTTCTTATACTACAACATACCCCCATCTGAGTAGTTTTTATATTGATAAGTTATAATATCTCTAATGATTAGGAAGTTAATTCCCCAAACCATTATTAATATTGGGAAGCATCTGCCGGAAGCAATTGTGGCAAATATTAAATATGGCTTTCCTGGTAAGAAATTAAAAGTTATTGGGGTAACAGGGACAGACGGTAAAACTACTACTGTCAATATGATTTATAAAATCCTCAAAGAAGCTGAAAAAAAAGTTTCCATGGTTTCCACCATTAATGCTGAGGTGGCGGGTAAAAGTTATGACACCGGTTTCCATGTTACCTCTCCGCGATCTTCTCTAATTCAACATTTTTTGTTTGACTCTGTTAAAAACGGTGATGAGTTCTTTGTTCTGGAAGTTACCTCTCATGCCTTGGATCAATTTAGAGTTTTGGGTATCCCTTTTGAAGTAGGGGTTATTACCAATGTTACTCATGAACACTTGGATTATCACCAAAACTTTGCTAATTATTTGCAAGCCAAGTCCAAGTTAATTTCTAATTCAAAATATGCAATTCTTAATGCCGATGATCCAAGTTTTAAAAAACTTCAGAATCAAACAACTGGAAAAGTAATCAGTTTTGGTGAGCAGACGAATGCGGATGTTAATCCTAGTAATTTATCATTAAGGTTAAATATTCCAGGAGACTACAATATATTAAATGCCTTGGCAGCAGCAGCTGTAGCTAAGATATTTGATATTAATGAAGCAAAAATAAAACACTCTCTTGAGTCATTTGTTTCTTTACCGGGAAGAATGGAAAAGGTAGAAAATAATAAAGGATTAACAATAGTTGTGGACTTTGCTCATACACCCAATGCTTTAGAGAAGGCACTGCTAACCTTAAAGAAGCAAACAAAAGGCAAGCTGATTAGTGTTTTTGGTTGTGCTTCGGAAAGAGATACAGAAAAACGGCCTATTATGGGGCAAATATCAACAGATCTTGCCGATATTACCATACTCACTGATGAGGATCCTAGATTTGAAGATTCATTAAAAATAATTAGTGAGATAGCAGACGGGAAAGAGGGTTTTATAAAGGAACCTAACCGAAAAGAAGCAATTGAGTTGGCAATATCATTAGCCAAAAAAGGAGACACTATTGGTATATTTGGCAAAGGTCATGAGAGGTCAATGAGTTACCAAGGCTGTGAAATTAGTTGGTCTGATACTGATACTGTCCGGAAGGCTCTGAAAAATTAATGGATGATTCAAAAATTAATCTTTTGAGGAGTGAGCTTGGGGATACACGGATCAAGTTGGATGTTGAACTAGGCGAATATTTGCAATCAACAAAAACAGCTAAGGCAGCAGCTTTGTTTATCGTGGCAACTCAACTGGAGCTAATTAAAGTTTTAGATTTAGCGACAGAGTTAAAAATCCCCTGGTTACTGATAGGTGCAGGTAGTAAGGTAGTTTTGAGTCAAACTGAATTTGCAGGCTTGGTAATTAAAAATCGTAGTAGTGAAATTCGTATTTACAGTATAAAAGGTGCGGTTTCTAAAACAGGGATAGGTATTAAAGAGGCGATGTTACAGGTGGACTCTGGTGTCAATTTAAAAAAAATGGCAGATTATTGTAATAAACAAAGTCTAATAGGGTTTGAAAATCTGATGACAGTACCCGGCACTATCGGAGGGTCGATCTTAGTTAATAAGGACTTGAGAGATAAAGTGTCCCAAGTTAGGGTGTGGACAACGAGTGGAATAGAGGATAAAATTTTGGACAGAGTTAAAAGGGATGATATCATTCTCTCGGTTGTGGTTAAATTAAAAAGGACTCTTTGATCTCACTATGATAATAAATGAGCACCCGGTCTGGAAAAATATCCACCCTTTTAAAAAACCCCTCCATTTATTAAGGATACATCTTGCTAGAAATATGGCTCGGATTTATCCAAGAAGCATCTTCATCGGAATTACCGGAACGGTGGGTAAAACAACTACCGTAAATTTGTCTCAGGCTGTTTTATCGCAAAAGATAAAGGTCTTATCCACTAAGGATAATCTGGATTCAGTATTTAATATTCCGATTACCATCTTGAAAGTAAGGCCAAATATTAAAAAAGTAATTTTAGAGATGGGAATTGAATATAAGGGTGAGATGGATTTTTATCTATCACTAGTTCGTCCTGCCACCGCCATAGTTACCAGAATCGCCTATCAACATACTGAGTTTTTGCAAGGAGTTGAAGAGATAGCGAAGGAGAAAGGAAAATTAATTGCCCAGCTTCCTAAAGAAGGCAGTGCCATATTAAATTGGGACGATGTTAGAGTGAGATCAATGGCTGAGTTAACAGATGCCAAGGTTATATTTTTTGGAACGAATCCTAAACAGTGTCATGTTTGGGGAGGTAATATTAAAACTGCCAACTATCAAACAGTTTTTGAGTTAAATTATGGAGTAGAAAGGGTGGAGATTAGATTAAATTTATTAGGTAGGCACTTTGTAACCGCTGCATTAGCAGCAGCAGCTTTAGGAATTGATAATGGACTGTCACTAATCAATATAAAAAAAGGCCTAGAAAGTGTTAAGCCAGCCCCGCACAGGCTAGAAGCTTTTGAAGGATCTGGTGGATGGACTGTGTTGGATGATACTTATAATGCTTCCCCTGTCTCGGTTGAGGAAGCAATTAATCTACTTTGTGAACTTCCAGCTAGAAAACGCTTTGTAGTTTTGGGAGAGATGAGGGAGTTAGGTGAGTTTAATGATAAGATGCATCGGTCTGTAGCCCAAAAGATTTATAAAGAAAAGGTAGATTTTGTTTTACTTGGTGGTGGAAATGCGCAAATTATAGCTGATGAACTAATTAAATTAGGATATCCAACTGACCGATTAGAATCTAATCTATCACACTCTCAAATTGTCGGCAGTCTCTTAAAAAATGCTAAAAAGGGTGACCTAATCTTGGTTAAAGGGGCTAGAGCTGTTAAACTAAATGAGGTAGTGGAGAGGATAACTAAAAAATGATTGATTTACTGGGGCTTATATTGGTTTCATTTTTTATCACTAGTTTTTTATTAGTTCCCTTTATTGATCTACTGTTTTATCTTCGCCGTCGCTATAAACGTTTAAACAAAGGTGATGGAACAGATCAAGCTACCCCAATTCATAACCAGCTGCTAAAAGGCAAAGATATTGATACTCCAATTGGTGGGGGATTATTATTGATTCCCTTAGTAATCATCTTAAGTATTGGTTTTTTGTACTTTACCAGATACCAATTAACCCTCGAGATGTATGCTCTGTATGCAACGTTACTACTATTTGGGTTTATTGGCTCTTTGGATGATTTTAGGAAACTTTTTGTGTCTTTTTCTGGGAAGTATTCTGGGATTAGAACCAGATACATTCTTTTGTTTCAGTTAGTATTTGCAGCACTTATCTCATTATTTTTACACTACCATGTTGGTCTAAATAATATCTTTATCCCAGTGATTGGAAATGTTTTATTAGGATGGTGGTATATTCCTCTGTCGGTATTTGTGATTGTTGCTTTTGCCAATGCTTTCAATATCTCTGATGGACTAGATGGTTTATCAACTGGTTTATTAATGATTTGTTTATTTGCTTTTTTAGTTTTGGCTTCCTCGGTCTTTGATAACAATTTAGCCAGCTTTACTGGTATCTGGATTGGAGTGTTAATAGCTTATTTATACTTTAATGTTTATCCAGCTAGGGTTTATTTGGGAGATGCTGGGTCATTTGCCTTTGGGGCTACACTTGCAGTGATTGGGCTTTTAACGGGTAAGATTTTAGGGTTGGCAGTCATTGGAGGGGTGTATGTAATTATTATTTCCAGCTCACTTTTACAAATTTCCTCAAAAAAACTATTAGGTAAGAAATTATTCCCGGTGGCTCCAATTCATATGTTGCTAAAGTATATCGGTTGGGAAGAACCAAAAATTGTAATTCGTTTGTGGTTGGCAGGGATTATATTTGCTATCTTCGGCCTCTGGCTGGCCCTACTTTCTCGATGATGCTGCAACTGTTAGAATGAAATAGTGAGGAAGTTGAGAGAGCAACAAATCTTTAATCAAAGGCCCAAGTTTGATTTACCACTTTTGGGTGTAGTAATCTTTTTAACTTTATTTGGGTTGTTAATGGTTTATGATGCCTCATTATCAGAGGCCTTTAATGATTTTGGGGACGCACATTATTTTATTAAACAGCAAATTATTTGGGTGGGATTGGGATTGGTTGGTTTAGTATTTTTTAGTTTTTTTAAATATCAATATCTGCAAAAAGTTGCCTTACCTTTTTTTCTAGTTTCAGTACTGCTTTTATTATTAGTTTTTATACCGGGATTGGGAGTTTCAGCTGGAGGAGCTCATCGTTGGCTTAAGATAGAGTCAATAACAGTTCAGCCAGCGGAGGTAGTTAAGTTTGCCACAATTATTTTTTTAGCTACCTTATTTAAAACACAAGTTAGAACCAAATTATTTCTATTGATAGTTGTAGTAGTGTCAGTGCTGGTGGGTTTACTACAAAAAGATCTAGGTTCAGCAATAGTTTTTAATTTAATTGCTTTTGGCATGTATTTTTTAGCCAATGGGCCAATTCTATATTTTATCCCTTTATTAGTTTTAGGAGTCTTAGGGGTGATTGGATTTATCGTAACCTCTACCTATCGGGTCAAGCGCGTACTAGCTTTTTTAGACCCCTTCTCTGACCCCCAGGGGTACTCTTATCATATATCTCAAGTTTTAATAGCTTTGGGTTCAGGAGGGTTTTTTGGGCTGGGGATTGGTCAATCACGACAAAAGTATAGTTTTATACCAGAAGTTACCACTGACTCGATATTTTCGGTTGTTGGTGAAGAGTTCGGTTTTTTAGGAGGAATAATTTTAATCTCACTCTTCGCATTTTTATTAATCAAGGGTTTAAATATTGCTGAACGGGCACCAGATGTGTTTGGAAAACTGCTGGCTTCAGGATTGACTCTTTGGTTAGGGTCACAGGCAGTTGTAAATTTGGCAGCGATGGTATCTTTGATTCCCTTGACCGGGGTTCCGCTACCATTTATTTCCTATGGTGGATCAGCAATATTAGCTAATCTGGCAGCAATTGGTATACTACTCAATATATCAAAACAATCAAGCAAAACATGAAAGTACTTGTTACTGGAACCCATTTTACGCCTGCTCAAGCGGTTATCAATGAGTTGTTAAAAGATCCCAACAATAAAATTCTATATATAGGGAGAAAGTTTACCAGAGAAGGAGATAAAACTTGTTCAGTTGAGTCGCTAGTTTTACCCAAATTAGGGGTAAAATTTATTCCCATTATCACAGGAAGACTGCAACGTTCATTTACTATATATACAATTCCCTCACTGCTAAAAATGCCGATTGGGTTTATACAGTCGTTGTGGATTTTGGCTCGAGAGAAACCAGACATTGTGCTGTCTTTTGGAGGGTACATTGGAGTACCGGTTGTTATCTCAGCCTGGTTTTTATCTATTCCGGTCATTTTACATGAACAAACCCTGGTCAGTAGTTTAGCAAATAAAATCTCAAGTTGGTTTGCTAATAAAGTGGCTGTCTCCTTTCCAGAAAACATGGATTATCCACAAAATAAAGTTGTACTAACTGGTAACCCCATCAGAGGAGAGCTATTAAGGAACTCAGATCATGCCAGTCCTGATGTTAAGAAAATTATTGAGCGGGCAAAAAAAGACCATCTGTCATTGTTATTTATAACTGGGGGCAATCAAGGATCTCATACCATCAATCAGGTCGCAGGAGAGTGTTTAGTTAACCTCACTAAAATTTGTTGCATAATCCATCAAACTGGAGATTCCAAGTTTAACGACTTTGATAAATTAGTAAAACTAGGCAGTGGATTAGAAGATATGGATAGGTATTTAGCTAAAAAGTGGCTTGACGTGGAGGATGTATCTTTTATTTTAAGAAACGTAGATTTGGCTGTTTCTAGAGCTGGGGTAAATACTTTACAGGAACTGACGTACTTTTCTGTACCGACAATTGTTATTCCCATAAAAGGCCATTATGAACAGCTAAAAAATGCCCGCTATTTTTCTAACCTAGGAATAACCCAGACTTTGCCACAGACTACCCTTAACAAAGAAAAGCTATTAAAGTTTGTGACAGATGCCCTGGAAAATATCTCACAATTAAAACAACAATCTCAAAATGCCAAGGGAATTATTATTCCAGATGCAGCCAAAAGAGTTAGCTTGGAAGTTTGGTTGATTTACAAACAGTTCCATGGGGTATGAAATTAAACAAGGTGCAAGTCCTGACTCCTTTAGTCTTTGTCGTTGTTTCAATAGCTGTGTGGCAGTTGGGTATATTAAGAGTCTCAAAAGTGTCAGTTTCTCAAGAGGGTATACCCTGTATAAGTGATGATGTTTTGCTAGAACAAACATTTATTCAGGATAATTTTTATTGGGAGATTGATCAGGCAAGGCTAGAATCTGAAGTTATCGTAAAGTTTCCCTGTGTGTTAGCGGTTTCTTTAAAGTATAAGTTTATAAATGAGGCTGAAGTTATCGTAAAAAATAGAAAACCAATTGCTGCGATCAAGAGTTATAGACCACCACTACCCGTGCTGTTTGATAATAAAGAAGCGACGCCTTCGTCGACCTCAGCCGTTTTGAATTGGAGTTTTCCTGATCTGGTGGCTGAAAATGAGGTAGTTGATAAATCAGGTAAGGTGTTTTTGGCCAGTGATACCTCTTGGCTACCGTTAGTATTAATAGATAGGCATGACTTGAAGGTGGGAGATGATATCAACGACATTTTATTTACTAATTTAACTGAAATTTTTAGTAAATTTTCTGAGGTGGGTTTGTCGGTCTATAGAGTCAAGATTGTAGGACAATATTTAATGACTGATAGTAGTCCGGGAATAGCATTAAACCTGGAATCAGACATTAAAAGGCAATTAGCCTCTTTACAACTGATCCTGAGTAAATCTAAAATAGAGCAGAGGGAGGTTTCGTCAATCGATCTTCGTTTTGCTAAACCTGTAGTGGTGTATTCTCCAAAGAAATAATATGGCGAAAGATAAACAAAGTTTGACTTGCACCATCTTTACAATAGAGAGGAATTTTGTATATGGCGAAAGATAGAGTTTTATGTGCGGTCGATATAGGATCATCAAAAGTAGCAACTCTGATTGCCAGTGTTAGTGAGGACGATAGATTAAACTTAATTGGGGTCTCTGCAGTTTCATCAAGAGGTGTCAAAAAGGGTCAGGTGGTGGATATTGACGATGCTGTTGCTTCAATCACGGAAAGTATCGAGGCAGCAGAACGAATGGCTGGGTACTCGATTTCATCAGTGTTTGTCACTGTTGGAGGACCGCAAATTGAAAGTACTAACTCTCATGCGGTTGTTGCTATCGCCAAACCTGAGGGTGAGATTGAGGAAAACGATGTCTTGCGGGTAAATGATGGCGCCCGAGCAGTTACGTTACCTGCCTCGAAGGAGATACTACATGTAATCCCGCGGATGTTTACGGTTGATGGTCAAGAAGGTATTAGGGATCCGGTGGGGATGACCGGAGTTAGACTGGAAACGGACACTCATATTGTAACCGCTTCAACGGGAGCTATGAAAAATTTAGTCAGGTGTATGAGCTTGGTTGGAGGTATTAATATCGACGAACTGGTTTTCTCAGGGATTGCTGCTTCATATGCTACACTGACAGACACTGAAAAAGAGTTAGGGGTAATTTTGGTAGACATTGGTGGCGAGACAACAGATATCGTTATTTTTGTCGATGGTGCAATCGCTCATTCGGCGGTAATCCCAATTGGAGCCAGACACATTACCTCTGATTTGGCAGTTGGATTGAGAGTGTCCTTAGAGTCTGCGGAGAAGATCAAGGTTTATCTGGGAAAATTAATTAAAGCACCAACTCTACCTGAGGCCACAGAAAAAGGGGTAAAGGTGAAAGATGAGTTAATTGATATTAAGAGTTTAGGCATTACCGAGGAGATTAAAATGAGTAAAAAAACAGCGGTAGATTCAATTATTAGACCTCGAACCAGAGAGATATTTGAACTGATTGGTAAAGAGATTAAAAAAAGTGGCTTTGCTACTCAAACGCCATCGGGATTAGTGATTTGTGGTGGTGGAGCTTCAACAGTAGGAATATTAGAGCAGGCAAAGTATACCTTAGGATATCCAGCTAGGGTGGGTAGGCCAGAAGGGCTAAATGGTTTGACTGAGGAGATTGACTCACCCTCGTTTGCTGCAGCTGCCGGTTTGATTTTGTATGGGTCTAAATCAGCTGTTTCTAATAATTTTGGTTTACCAGCACTGACTACGGGTTTACCGATTCAGAAGCTAGTTCAAAAGGGAATTGATCTGGTGAAGTCCTTTTTGCCCTAAAAACTGCCCCAAATTTGACACACTTATAACTGCCTGTTACAATCGCCGAAACTACTCTTATTATGCTGATTAAGCCAGATGTACAAAGGTTCGCGAAAATAAAAATCCTAGGACTTGGTGGCGGTGGTGGAAATGCAGTATCTTCCATGATAAATACTGGCCAGATTCAGGGTGTCGAATTTATCGCTGTCAATACAGATGCCCAGGCCTTGCTAGCGAATCCTTCCCCTACTAAAGTTCAGATAGGTGAGACCTTAACCAGAGGGTTGGGTGCGGGAGGTAATCCGGAGGTAGGGCGTCAGGCAGCTGAGGAATCGGTACAAAAACTTGAGGATGTTTTATCTGGTTCGGACATGGTTTTTTTAACTGCTGGCATGGGTGGAGGAACAGGGTCAGGAGCGATCTCCGTTGCCGCGGGTATTGCTAAAAAACTAGGAGCCCTAACCGTGGCAGTGGTTACCAAGCCGTTTCAGTTTGAAGGGTCAAGGAGGATGATGATCGCTGAAGAATCTGTGGAAGATCTAAAAGACAAGGTTGATGCCTTGATTGTGATCCCCAATCAGCGGTTATTAGAGGTGGTTGATAAAAATATGACCCTGGCAGAGGCTTTTAAATTAGCCGACTCAGTTTTAGGACAGGGTGTTCAAGGCATATCAGATCTAATCACCATGCCAGGCTTAATTAATGTTGACTTTGCTGATGTTAGAACGATTATGACTAATGCCGGAAGTGCCTTGATGGGTATAGGTCATGCAACTGGTGATAATCGGGCTGAGTTGGCTGCCAGACAGGCAATTGCCTCACAGCTTTTGGAGGTCTCAATTGAGGGAGCTAAGGGAGTTTTGTTTAATATAGTTGGTGGACCCGATCTAGGTATGGATGAGGTAGATAAAGCAGCTAAAGTCATCTCTTCTGCTGCTGATCCAGATGCTAATATTATTTTTGGGGCCACCATCAAAGATGAGATGGTGGATCAAATTAAAATCTCGGTAATTGCGACCGGTTTTGATCAAACTAGAGCTAAGTTTAGGGAGTATGTAGGTGCCGGGCTTCCGCAAATGGGAGCCATGGGAAATATGGGAGTTCCACAATCTTCGTACTCTCAACCCCAGACGATATTCTCTCAATCCTCAGATGATAATTTATATCAAACCGACAGCAGTTCTGCTGAGGAAGAGTCTGTAATTGAGACTCCCCGGGTTGTTGAAGAAGACTCTGATAAATGGGAGATTCCCACCTTCCTTCGCCGAAATAACTAACCAATCTTGTTTTCGGACAGTAATAATTTTTCTCAAGGATGTATACATTATTACGTACCTACAACAAAATGTTATTAAGTAAAGAAGTGAGAAATAAGTTTATTTTGAGATTCAAGTTTATCTGATTCAATATATTCCACCTCAGTTCTAACTCCAAAATAATCTCTCAGGTATGTAACTACCTCATAACAAGCATAGGGATGAACGAAAACACTTGCTTGGAGTTTGTAAAAGCCTAATCTTTTCATGTTTCTTCTTAGTAACTCACGAGACGAGTTTTTGGTAATAGGAATATCAAAGATAATTATTCTCCACCTTCCGTCCCATTTATTGGGTCTATTGATCTTAATAGTATGGATTTGTAACCTTCTCAAGTATTTACGACCAACAGAACTTAATTTGATTGTGGTCACTCCACTTTTTCTCTTAACTATCTCCACTAACCCACGTTTTTGAAGTCGTTTTAATTCTTGGTAAATTCTTGGATAATCAATTTTAGAAAGAGTTTGAATTGCTTTTGCTAGTCCTGGAGCTATTGTCACGGTAGCCACCAAACCTACGACACCCAACCCCGTTAGAATATTTTTTGCAAGTTCTCGTTTCTGGTATACCATATATACATATTATTGTACGTGCAACAATATGTATATATTAGTTTTAGAGACAGATTTAATATCAATTATTGTCTGTTTTTTGATAAACACGTATAATTTAGCTCAGGTTATGAAGTTTAATCCAGTTGATCCAAAACGGGACTTTGTAGCTCTTGAGAAAGAGGTATTAGAGTATTGGCAAAAAGAGGGGATTGTTGAGAAATATCTTCACAAGAATGATTCTTCAGAAAAGAAGTTTTCTTTCCTAGATGGACCAAAGACTGCAAATAACCCATTAGGTGTCCACCATGCTTGGGGTAGAACTTACAAAGACCTTTGGCAAAGGTTTTATAACATGAAGGGTTACAAGCAAAGATTCCAAAATGGTTACGATGAACAGGGGCTGTGGGTAGAGGTAGAAGTAGAGAAAACTCTGGGGTTAAAAAGTAAGAAAGATATTGAGAATATTGTCCCTGGGGATAAAGTAGCGTCTCTGGAGAAATTTATTACTCTTTGCAAAGAAAGGATTGCTAAGTATGGAGATGTTATTACTAACCAATCCCAAAGATTAGGCCAATTCATGGACTGGGACAACTCCTACCATACTTCCTCAAGCCAGAATAATTACATGATCTGGCATTTTCTGAAAAATGTCCATCAAAGAGGCTGGCTATACAAAGGTTTTGACTCGGTTCCTTGGTGCCCCAGGTGTGGAACAGCTATCTCACAACATGAGATGCAAACTGAAGACTATAAAGAGGTCACCCACAAGTCCTTATATGTGCCTTACTTAATTGAAGGAGAAAAGGATTCATACTTACTAATTTGGACTACAACCCCCTGGACACTTCCAGCCAATGTTGCAGTCGTAGTCGATGGAGAGAAAGATTATGTAGCAGTAAAAGATAATGGAAAGTTATATTTTCTTTCAAAAACAGCTTGTGAGAGGATGGGGTTAAAGGCTGATTGTACAATAAAGGGTCAGGAGTTAGTGGGTAAAAAATATAGCTCTCCATTTGATCATTTGCCCAGGATTCAGAAAGCCTTGGGGGATACAGGTCATCAGGTAGTAGCAACAGACTCTTTAATCCTGCCCATTTCAGATGAGGAGGGAACAGGGTTAGTTCACATTGCGCCAGGTGCTGGAACTGAGGATTTTCAACTGGGTAAGAAATTAAAGCTTCCAATCATAGAGGTGATCGATGAAGAGGCTGTTTACCTAGATGGGATGGATCAATTTTCTGGGAAGAACGCTAAGAATTATCCCGAGCTTGTAATAGATTATCTAAAAGAAAAAGGGTCGCTCTTTCACCAAGAGAATATATCTCACAGATATCCAGGGTGTTGGAGGTGTCACTCAGATTTGGTATGGAGGGTCGTTAACGAATGGTATATCTCTGTCGATACTCCTGATCCAAAAGATGGAGAGACATTTAGACAAAAGATGATCAAGGTGGTAAAACAGATGACATGGCAGCCTGATTTTGTGGAAAAGAGAGAGCTGGCTTGGTTGGAGAACTTACATGATTGGATGATCTCTAAAAAAAGATATTGGGGTTTGGCTATACCGATCTGGGAGTGTAGAAAATGTGGAAATTTTGAGGTGATTGGCGGAGAGGCAGAACTCAAAGAAAAAGCAATTGAGGGATTAAGTCAGTTTGAAGGGCATTCACCACACAGACCCTGGATTGATCATATTAAAGTTAAATGTTCTAAATGCGGTGAGGTTATACAAAGAGTTTTCGATGTTGGCAACGTTTGGCTGGACGCCGGAATCGTACCTTATTCTACGCTGACTCCAGTAGCCGGAGAGGTCCCAAGTTATATAACAGATAAAAAGTATTGGAGTGAGTGGTTTCCACCGGATTTTGCCATAGAGATGTATGAACAGACCAGGCTATGGTTTTATGCCATGATTGCCATGAGTGCAGCGTTAGAAGAAAAGCCACCTGTGCAAAGAATTTTTGGACACGGACGTGTGGTTGACGAAAAAGGTGAAGAGATGCACAACTCAAAAGGAAATGCAATTATTTTAGACGAAGTGTTTGAAAAAGTGGGGACAGATGCCATGAGATGGCTTTTTATGAGCGCTAATCCCAGCTCTGATGTCCGCTTTGGATATAACCTGATTGACGATGTCAGGAAAAAATTTACTCTAATCCTGTGGAACTCATATAAGTATTTTGTAGATTATGCCACTCTTGCTTCATGGAGTTGTGAACTAATCCCGCCTGATATTAGAGAGAAACTGACGGTCCTTGATAGATGGGTACTCTCACGCTTGACAGAGGTAGTTTTAGTAGTTAATGAGAAACTAGAAAAATATGACTCGGCATCTGCTGCTCGAGCTATTGAGGAATTTGTGGTTAATGATTTATCTACTTGGTATATAAGGCGTTCCAGAGGTAGGGTTGGTCCAATCGCTGATAAAGACGATGAAGGAATATTTTTGTCCACGACTTATGGAGTATTAGTGACTTTAACTAAATTATTAGCGCCTTATATGCCGTTTATCTCAGAGAGTATGTTTAGAAATTTGATAGGGGAGGAATCAGTTCACCTACAAGATTTTCCATTGGGAGACAAAAGTTTATTGGATCAAAAATTAGTTGATGATATGAAAGTTGTTAGGGAGATAGTTGAAAAAGGTCATGCGCTGCGAAAAGAAGCTAATATTAAATTGAGACAACCATTATCTAAATTAAATTATGGTTCAGAATTCTCAAAACTTTCTCCAGAGTTGGAGCAGATATTGGCTGATGAGTTAAACGTTAAAAGTGTTGAGTTCAATTCTTTGACAAAAAATTCTCAGTCCATAACCTTGGATATAAATATTACTCCCCAACTTCAGACTGAAGGAGAAGCACGAGAACTAATCCGTCAGATTCAACAATTAAGGAAAGACCAAGGTTTAACGTTAACTGATCAAGTTAGAGTGACAGTTGTACATAAACCAGATGATCAGGAATTAGAAAGATTAATTTTAAAACAGACAAATGCAACTGTTTTGACAGAGGGTTTAGAATTAAAAGTAGAAGTAGTAAATAATGAGTAAATCGTTAACTCAGGTATTATTGCCTGACCTCCTTTTAACTTTACCGATTGTTTTTTTATTATCTCTTAGTATTTTAGTAATCTACTCATCGAATCCAATTTTAGCTGCCCAACAAGCAATCTATGCATCGATCGGGATAATTCTGTTTTACCTTTGTTCTTTGATTGATTTTCGCTACTATAACCGCAGCATTAACTTGTTTTACTTGGGTGTTTTAATATTACTGATCATCACATTTATTATTGGTTTTGAAACTAGAGGCTCTGTTAGGTGGATTTCATTGGGTTTTTTTCAGTTGCAGCCCTCTGAATTAGCTAAGCCTATTTTAATATTAGTTCTGGCAAAGTTTTGGTCGCAAAAAGATACAGATTGGTTCCATATAATAAAAAGTGCAGCTATTGTATTACCCCTTTTGTTAATGGTTTTTCAACAACCAGACCTGGGAACAACCCTGACCTTGGGTGCCATCTGGGTATTTAGTTTAATTGGAGCAAACCTATCAATCATCAAAGCTGGATTAATGGCTGCTTTAACGTTGCCGGTTTTGTATTTAGGGAGCAATTTATTAAAAGATTATCAAAAAGATCGCCTGTTGAGTTATTTGTCGCCTACCCATGATCCATTAGGTACAGGATATAACGTTATCCAATCGACCATTGCTGTGGGTTCCGGACAAATTATGGGCAGGGGTTTGGGGCGAGGGACTCAATCCAGACTACAATTTTTACCAGAGTTTAGAACCGATTTTATCTTTGCTTCGATCGCTGAAGAGTTCGGTTTTTTGGGGTCTTTAATAGTATTAGGGTTATATGGGTGGTTGTTACTAAGGTGTGCTTATGTAGCAAGTTATATGACAGATAGATTTGGAGTGGTGGTAATTTATGGGGTTGTTGGGATGTTGTTTTTTCAAACGGTCGTCAATCTGGGGATGAATATTGGAGTTTTACCGGTTACCGGGATTACTCTACCACTTTTATCGTATGGTGGAAGTTCGTTGATTGGGACATTAATTTCTTTAGGGCTGGTGGCTAGTTGTATAAGATACTATAAAACTGTATAATTTCCCCTATGCAATACGCAGTTTGTGAGATATCTGGCAGGCAATACACCGTTAAACCGGAGCAAACATTGGAAGTAGATTATCTGGGTGATATTAAGAGCCTAAGTGTTAATAAGGTTTTGTTGATGGTGGATGGTGAAAAAATTGAGGTGGGGACTCCTTATTTAAATTCAGCCCTGGAGTTTGAGGTCATGGGAGATAAAAAGTTGGCAAAAGTTAGAGTTGCTAAATTTCACGCCAAAGCTAATTATAGGAAGGTAAAAGGACAGAGAAGAACCGTGAGTATAATTAAGTTGTCTGTCAGTAAGTCTGTAAATAAAAAGGAATCGGCCAAGACTGTGAAAAAGTCTTGACACGTCTTTTCACAGAGAGTAAGATGCTATAAATTGTATGGCACATAAAAAAGCAGGCGGATCAGCCAGTACAAATAGAGATTCACAATCTAAGCGCTTAGGCGTCAAAAAATATGGTGAGGAAAACGTTATCTCTGGAAACATTGTCATCAGACAAAAAGGGTCACATTTTTACCCAGGAGTGGGCACAAAAAAAGGCAATGACTACACAATTTATGCAATTACTTCCGGGAAGGTCAGATTTGTCACTAAGCAAGGTCGTCAGTTAGTGGAAGTAAGATAAATGGACTCAAACACAGATAAGGTATTTGAATTAGATATTAACCTGCTGGAAGCCAACCCTCTCCAACCTCGAGGTTTAATTACACCGGAATCACTAGCCGAGTTGGCAGAATCTATTAGAACTCATGGAGTATTGGAACCGATTGTGGTGGCTAAAACTCCGGCTGGTTATCAAATTATAGCTGGTGAGAGGCGCTGGAGAGCCTCGAAGTTAGCAGGATTAACCAGAGTTCCAGTACTCATTAAAGAAACAACTCCCCAGGGGATGTTGGAGATGGCGATTGTGGAGAACGTTCAAAGACAGGATTTAAATCCACTAGAGAGAGCGCAGGCTTATAGAAGACTAATGGATGAATTTAACTTAACTAACGCTGAAATTGCTCAAAGGGTTGGAAAATCACCAGCTTATATCTCCAATACTATCAGACTCTTAACTTTACCTGATGCCCTAAAGGATGCTTTAATGCTTGGTCAAACCACCGAAGGTCACGTCAGGGCTTTGGCCGGCCTAGAGGATCCTCATTTAATTGTTGAGGCGTATCGGGAGGTTTTAAAAAAGAGTTTATCGGTTAGAGCTACTGAGGAGTTGGTTAGAAAAATGAGGTCTCATCATGGAGTCCTACCAAAATTTGCTCCTACTAAGATGATGCACATTGTGAATGAAGAAGTTGATGATATTCAGCAAAGATTAACCAGTACCTTTTCCACTCTGATGTCTTCTAACGGTAACGGAGAGGCTAGCCGTAAGCCAGCCGTTAAGTATTTTCTCAGCTCCTCTCAAGCTAATTTGCAGATTAAACTTCCTGGAGATCCTGAAAAAACCAAAGAGGTGGTAAGTCAAATCTGTGAAGCCATCACAACATATTTCACCCAAGCTCCCTCAGATCGTTAGTTGGAAGACTTCCCTATAGGAATTATCCCCAGTTGGTTAATGGGCCAGTATCTAAAAAAGGCTTGACCAATAATTAACTCTTTAGTAATTGGTCCAAACTCTCGGGAATCAGAGGAGGCACCACGGTTGTCTCCCATCACAAAATACTGTCCGTTTGGAACCACCACCTCTTCACCATCTTGTAAGAAAGATTCACCGGGAGTTTTTAAATCTGTTGCTAGGTAGGGCTCCTGCAAGGATTTATTATTAAGATAAACTAAACCATCTTGTAGTTTAATTCTCTCTCCAGGTAGCCCAATGATCCTTTTAATAAATACTTGGTCATTATTCCTGGGGTTGGTTAAAATAATTACCTGTCCTCTTTGTAATTCTCCGAGTTTTACAGCTAGTTTATTGGTAATAATATAATCTTTATCGTGAAAGTTGGGAACCATCGAGCTGCCGGAGACTTTATGGGGTTCAGCCACAAAAAAACGAATTACTACCAAAATAGCTGCCATAATAGCTACAAACTCAATAAGCTCAATAACGTTTGATTTTAATTTAGAGCCAAAGGACTGATCCTCAAAAGTTTGATCCATTTACGTATTATCTAAAGAAACTTGAATAAGTGCAAGGGGAGACGTGGCTAATTCAGCCACGGTTTGGAACCCCGTGTTTGAAAGTCTCACCAGATTATATCAAAAATTAAAGAACCTGGGATTTTCGGAGGACTTCGATGCTCAACTCCCTTATTATAGAAAAAAATGATAAAAAGACACAAACCAGCTGTTGAAGCAATGTATACGAATGATACAGTAAGATGTATGGCGCATTCCGTTTGAGTTTAGTAGAATTAAATAATGACAAAACAAAAACCTAAAATACTTTCTCTCTTTTCTGGGTGTGGTGGGTTAGATCTAGGATTTATCAAAGAAGGATTTGAAGTTGTTTGGGCGAATGACAACTTCCACGAAGCCTGCGAAACCTATAAGCGTAACTTTGGTAATCATATCTATGAAGGAAGTATTACGGATGTGGATTTCAATAATACCCCTAATTGTGATGTTATAACTGGTGGTTTTCCATGCCAAGACTTTTCAATGATTTGGAAGCGTGGTGGGCTTGGAACAGATAGAGGAAATTTGTATAAACACTTCGTGCGTGCGGTGGGTACTAAACAACCAAAAGTATTTGTTGCTGAAAATGTTAAAGGGTTATTAACAGTAAATAAAGGACAGGCTATAAAACAAATTGTTAAAGATTTTCAAAACGTTACACCTCTTGGTTATAGAATATACGTAAATTTATTTAATTTTGCTCATTATGGAGCTCCCCAATTACGAGAACGAGTGCTAATTATAGGTGTAAGAAATGATCTTAATTACGAGTTTAATAAACCTAAACCCACACATAATGAAAGTACCTATGTAACAGCTGGACAAGCATTAAAAGATGTTGAGAAAGCCCCCCACAACAATGAACATATAAATATCATGAAAAGAACCAAAAAGATTATCAGTTTGATACCAGAAGGTGGCAACTTTACGAGTATTCCAAAAGATAGTCCTTACTATGTCAAAGGGATGATTAGTCACGTTTATAGAAGATTGGACAGAAATAAGCCTTCCAAAACAATTATTGCTGGTGGAGGTGGCGGAACATGGGGTTATCATTTCGAAGAACCAAGACCTCTAACTAATAGAGAAAGAGCCAGATTATTTGGATTTCCTGACGATTTTGTTTTTGAGGGTACAATAGCCCAAGTAAGAAAGCAAATAGGCAATGCAGTACCCCCCGTGGGAGTAAGAGAGGTGGCAAAAGAGTTAATGAAGCTATTTAATGACGATTATAAAAAGATTGAATCATCTTATTTGAAACCATTGTCAGGAGATGTGCTAAAGTATGTGAGGTTAGAACTAGAGGAGCAGCTTCCGTTACTCCCATCTCTATAATTGTTATGAAAAATCAGACAACGGTTGCTCCTCTATCAAACAATAGGAACGATTATCTAACAGTTGTCGAACTTCTTACTGAATTAGCTGAACAGGGCTTACCCTTACCTGAAAAGCAGATTCACTTTAGGAGAAAAAGCGGAGAAATAGATGGCCATATTGTCCCAGCAGAACTAAATTTTGTAAAAGTAAAAGGGTGCGGTTCGAGATTACTAATAAGCAAAGGTGATGTTATTAAGTACATTGTAAGGCTGAAAAAACAATCAGTAAGTATCACTTATAAAGATGTTAAAAGTGTTGTGGAAAACTACGATGACGTTATGCTCAAGCCTGCGCGGGCTGCGATGAGACAAAACAGAAACTTTACGGGTAAAATTGAAGACGAAATTAAAGGAAAATTAGTAGAATGGGGTCTTGCGAAATATGCTTACGAAATGATTGGCCTAGAGTTGGTTATTGATTTCGCATTAGTTACTATTACAACTCGCAAGAGAGACGAGGGGGACTTTGTTAAGTGTCTTGTTGAAGGTAAAGAAAAAAGCATACCTGATAATTTCAAAATATCTGTAAAATCTACATCAGGAAACCTGTTGGCTGTACCAGAGGTTGAAACAACATGGGAGGGTGAATGGTTTGTACTCGCAAAACTACACATAGAAAATAAATTTTTATACGACGCTATTAAGGCAGGTTTAGGGATTTACAATATAGACTTTGAACGTAATTTAGGTTGGTTTGAAATTAGGGGGTTTGTGTCCAAAAAAGACTTTACTGATTTAACGAAAAGTTACAAAGGAGTAAACTTGCCACTACCGTTTAAAATGGATAATGATTTTGGGAGAGATAATTATATTTTGCTTCCAACTCAACTAAATCAAAATCCTGAAGACTTTATCGAATTATTGAATAACGTTAAAAAAGTTGCATCGGAATAAGTTACTTGCTTGTCATAAGTAGTAATTATATTTACTCATCTTCAGACGACACCTCAATCTACCCAGTCTTTCCAGATTTTGTTTTCACAAATTAGTGGCCAGTAAGGGACTTGAACCCCTGACATCTGCAATGTGAATGCAGCGCTCTACCACTGAGCTAACTGGCCTCTAAATTGTATTTTATCAGTTTTCTTAGAAAACATATATTATATTGACAGTATATCATTTATAGCCTATAATGCTGAGATGTTCGAAGGCAGTCAGGAAATGAGAGAGATCTCGTTAACAGAGCGGATGATCCGTGCTTCTTCCCATGTACCTACAGTTGCTGTGGAAGACGTGGGGGATGCTTTAGGATTAGTTTATAATGCCCAGCGTAAATTGATTCCAGTGCCATCATCTAAAGCAAGAATTGATCTGGCCCATCGATTTAGCGCCGAAGAAATTGAGGCTGGTCTTAGTAGAATAAGAGCTCAATTTGGCGATGAAAGAGACAGCTCTCTTATCAGGTATTGGGAAGATCAGTTGCAGAAAGCCCATACATTAAATAGTGCCGAAGGAAATAGAGCCTTTATGGTAACAGAGAGGCCTTTTTCAATACGTGTCAGAGATATAATGAAAAATTATGGCTTAATTCCAGGCACCTTAGGAGGACCTGTCTATGGAGATTATTATGTAACTCGACATAGCACTACTGGTGAGGAAGATAATGGGTACTATATTTTTATGGATAGAGATCCATCTACCAGGGTTGAGATGAGACGATTTTTATTTTGGAAAAAACCTCAATTAATTAAAATTCCAGCTCGGGTAATAGGGGAGTTGAACTTTAAATATTTTTTCCCAAACAAGGAAAATTGCTGGAGGATAAATGTCTTTGGCCCAAATAACTTGGAGTTATTGACAGAGTTTGGGTTCGAATTAAATACCCAATTTGGAAAACCGGTTCATGTTCAATTATCTAATGAAAAAGAGAAAAATGAGTATATCCCATACGACCAACGTTAATGCCCATTTTACCACATTGACATCTTTGAACTTAGTTGTTACTACTTAATGGTAAATATCTTTCTGCCCGGAGGGGGTGAGATAAATGGATATAATAGGAACAACTGTAACAGGTGTGGTTGTTGATGCCCTAATTCAGGTTGGAGATTACCTTCCCCAATTTTTGGGAGGGTTGGTGGTTTTATTATTAGGGTTATTTATAGCCACTGGGTTAAGGGAGGTGGTCTTAAAACTGCTGGGTTTTTTAAGAGTTGAGGAGTGGTTTACCCAACTTGGGAGATGGTTAACAGTTGGTAAACGGATTGGAGCTAGAAAAGTTTGGTCCGAGATTTTGGCTGAGCTTGTGAGGTGGAGTATCGTGATCCTCTTTTTAGTACCGGCGGTGGAGGCTTGGGGATTACCCCGGGTTACCGATGTGCTAAATCAAGTACTACTCTTTTTACCAAATGTTTTTGTAGCAGTAGTGGTGGGATTTATTGGTTTTGCCATCGCCAACTTAATTCATGATATTGTTTCCAACGCTGCTTTGGGATTGGGTAGCAACTCAGCTCAAGCCCTAGCCAGTATTGCCAGGTATTCAGTAGTGTTCTTTACTGTTTTAGTGGTATTGAATCAACTGGGAGTAGCCTCGGATTTGGTGAGGATATTGTTTACTGGTATTGTGGTGATGTTGGCTTTAGCTGGTGGGATAGCTTTTGGTTTAGGAGGACAGGATTGGGCTAGAGGGACTTTGAAGGATTTGGCTTCCAGGTTTGAAGAGAGGTCTGAAAAGGTAAATTCTAAGAAATAGGCTTTTGGGTTCTGCCCACCCAGAGCTTGTGGTAAACTTATAAAGTGATTGGAGCGCTTTTTAAAAATTCAGCCTGGATTCTCTTATCTCAGACAATAATCAAGGGTATATCTTTTGCCTACACCATTTTTTTAGCTGGAAAATTAGGGGTGGATGGCTTTGGTCTTTATAGTGTTGCCTTGGCCTACTTTTCTCTGTTTGCCTCGTTTTCTGATATCGGGTTATCCAGATATTTAATTAGAGAGGGTGCAAAAGATCACAATGAGCTAAACAGATTACTTACCACAACGATACTATTAAGGTTAGTTTTAGTATTAATTCTTCTTTTCGGGGCGTTAATTTTACTGAGAAATTTTGACCCAGATCCTTTCCGGCTCCATCTTTCCATGTTGGCGATGTTGGCAGTTATCCCTCAAGCCATAGCTTTGACCTTTGACGGTGCCTTAATTGCTATTCAAAAAATTAAACTCTCATCTCTGGGAGTTTTACTACTTTCCTTATTAACTACAGCTTTGGGATTTTATTTTGTAAATAATGGCTACGGCGAGACTGGGGCACTGTCGGCTCTGATAGTGGCGGAGATACTCTACGCAATAATCATGTGTTATTTGCTGATAAAAAGCGGTGTCCATTTCCCATATACACATGGCTTATTTCATAACTTAAAAAATATTTTCTTAGGATCTATACCGTATGGCATTCTAGGAGTGATGGGTTTAATCTATTTTAAGGTTGATACGTTATTGCTTTCATATCTGAGGGGATCTTATGAAACAGGACTTTATAGTGCTGCCTATCGTTTTTTAGAGGCGTTGGTGTTTATTCCCTCAGCAGTGGCCACAGCAGCCTTCCCGGTTTTATCCAGGTTACATGAAGTAGATAACTCCCAGGTAAAAAAGATTTATCTCTCCTCGGTTAAAGCTTTAGGTGGCTTATCTATTATCATCACCTTGGGCTACATATTTTTATTGCCATATCTAATAACTTATTTTTTACCAGAGTACCAGGACTCGGTGCAGGTTATTCAAATTTTAGCTCTAACCATTCCCTTTATGTTTATTCATGTTCCGGCAGCTGTGGTTTTATTAACCTCTGATAAGTTTTTAAAACCGGTTATTATCCTTTCATTATTAACAGTGGGATTTAATGTAATAGCTAATTTGCTATTGATACCGACTTACGGGATATACGCTGCTGCTTGGATAACCGTAGCCTCCGAAATTCTATCTTTTACAGTCTTTTTCCTGCTGCTCTACAAGAGATTGCTGAGACATGCCTAATTTATCAGTAGTTATTCCTAGTTGGGATGGTTTAAATTTACTGAAAGTTTGTTTATCCTCACTGACAAAACAGACATATAAAGACTTTGAGATTATTGTCGTAGATAATGGTTCTCTTGATGGAACCGGGGATTTTTTAAATCAAAAATACCCAACAGTTAAGGTTATTCAGTTGGACAGAAATTACGGTTATGCAAAAGCTGCAAATTTGGGAATAAAATCAAGTAGCGGAGCTTACATATTATTATTAAATAATGACACTAAGGTGGATAAAAACTGCCTCAGTTATTTGGTCAAGGCAGCGGGCGGTCATCAAGAGTGTGGGATGGTAGCAGCTAAAATGTTAAGTTTGACAAATCCCAAAATAATTGATGGAGCTGGGGGATATATTGACGCAGTTGGACATGCTAATACAATTGGTTGGGGAAAACTTGATGGAGTAGAGTTTAATCAAGCAAAAAAGGTTTTTTTAGTTAGTGGGGGAGGGGGGTTATTTAAAAGAAAACTCTTTGACGAAGTAGGTTTATTTGACGAAGACTTCTTTGCTTATTTTGAGGATGTGGATCTCTGTTTCCGGGCTCAACTGAGAGGATTTACGGCTTGGTATGAGCCAAAGGCAATTATCTATCATATTCATAAAGCTACATCTGGTCGAAATAGAGGTTTTACTGAATATTTACAATTTAGAAATATGACCCAAATGATTATTAAAAATTTCCCTAAAGAGTTGTTGATGGAAGATTATAATTGGTTAAAAATTATATTAGTTAATGTTAATACCATAAGATACTTGTTTACTAAAGGTTTTTTTACAGAGGCCATTAAAGCCGAATTTTATATTTTGATGCATCTATCTTTACTTTTAAAAAAAAGAAGATATATCCAAGCAACCTTAAGAGTATCCACTCAATATATAATTGATAATATTATTCCTAAAAAAGTAACTCTGTTTGGGTTATTACAAAAAGGGTTTTAGATGAACTTAATAAAATTTCTTTTTATGGGAACAATTTTAGCGGTTTTGTTGGGTGAGTTTGGAAGGTTCCCTTTTGGAGGCTCCTCAACCTCAATCACTTTGATGGATATTTTACTATCCACCACGTTGGTATTATTTATAGTTTGGAAAGTAACTACTAAAGAGAAAATACTTATCCCCAAAAATTTTAAGTGGGTAGTTTATTTTTGGATTATAGGAATAGTTTCATTGGGACTATCACTAATATATTTCCCCATCCAGGAAATAGTAAAAGGTGGATCATATCTTGTGAGGTATATTTTATACAGCAGTAGTATGGTAGTGGTATTTAATTTGTTAAAGCAAAATATAATCTCCAGAGATAGTTTAATTAAACTACTCATCTCCGTAGGGATAATTCTTACTGGTTTGGGTTTTATGCAACTGGTTTTTTACCCCAATTTTGAGGATCCACCATTTTTTTTGACTGATTTTGGATTTGATCCACACCGAGGTAGATTAACCTCGACTTTTTTAGATCCTAATTTTCTTGGAGTATTTTTGGTAATGACTTTTGGCCTGGTAACATATTTGCTGTTAAAAAGACCGAATCGTAATAATTGGGTCTCTCTTCTCTTATTGGTTAGTGGTGTATTATTTACCATGTCGAGATCTGCTTATTTAAGTTTGTTTATTGTTTTAGCGGTAATATTTTGGCAAGCAAGAAGTTTACTGGTCTCCAAGTCCTCTATAAGAGGACTATTATTGGTGGCGCTAATTTCAGTGCTAGTATTAATGACTGTCCCACAGTTTCGAACTAGACTCAAGGGAGCCTTCTTAATAGATTCATCAGCAAGTTTAAGATTTCAGTCTTGGTGGAAAGGGATGGAGATTGTAAAATTTAATCCTCTATTGGGAGTTGGCTTTAATAATATCAGGATTGCTCAACAGGAACTTTATCTAACAGGGGTAGGTTCACCGGAGGGAGGACACGCTGGAAGTGGAATTGACTCATCTCTTTTATTTGTGTTATCTACTACAGGAGTTCTGGGAATAATAGTTTATCTTATTTTTTGGGGGGAAGTGTTTAGGGATTTATGGAAAAACAATTCCGTATCATCCTCTGTTTTTTTAGCCGTTTTAATCTCACTGATTTTTAGCAGCCAATTTATTAACTCCTTATTTTTCCCAGCTATTATGTTATGGTACTTTACTATTTTAGGGTTGATAAACGAGTCTTCTGGTAAGTTGTGAAGAATTTCCCGCTCCGTCTGTTGCGGTCACGGTAATAATATTTTCTCCTTCACTTAATTCTAAGGTGTAGCTGTATTTTCCGTCTGCTTGAACTATAACTCTAAAATTATTGACCCTAACATCTATCTCGTCCTGAGTTTCGGCTAAGCCACTAACCGTAAACTTTTTTTCTTTAGTTTCCTGATTATCAGAGGGAGAGTTAATTTCCAAAGTAGGTTTTTCGTTATCAAAGACTACCTTGATTGGTTTTGACGACAAACTTTTTTTATCTTCCAGATTAACTGCCTTACCACTAATGAAATTACTACCAATATTTAATTCTATTGGGTCGGAGATAAAACTACCATCTTCCCTAGCTTTGGTAGTGCTTTTTAACTCATCATCAAGATAAATCTCTACAAAATATGAGGATTGAGCGTAGCCTTTGATGCTAATAGCTGCCGAGTTAGTAGCTTCATAGGGAATATTTAGAACAGGTGGAGCTATGGTTGTGTCCTCAATTGGCTCGGTAATTTTCGAGGTTGTTTTAAATTGGTTTAAGACTGACAAACCGCCTATAAAAGTTGGCAGAATCCAGCTAACTAGGGCAAAGCCAAAAACAGCAATAATAATAATGGAAAGAAACAACCTTTGCCTAACTCTCTTTTCAGACCGCTTAATAGAAAACGGTTTATACCGTGACTTATATCTTTTCATATATACATTCTAATACATTAGAGCCAGCGGTGGGACTCGAACCCACGATCCCGACTTTACGAAAGTCGTGCTTTTCCTCTAAGCCACGCTGGCATGTCTACCTTGAGTATATTTTACACAAAACCCATACTTAACGTACAATTCCCACATGATCAAGATCAAAAGCCTCAAACAAGCAGAGGAGTTTTTATATAAACAGATTCCTAAAGAATCAACCCAGATTTATAGTGGTGCTTTTGGATTAAAAAGAACCAAGTATTTACTTAAGCTTTTAGGAGATCCCCAGGAAAAAATAAGGGTGATTCACACAGCTGGAACTTCAGGCAAAGGTTCAACCTCCTATTTAATTAGTCATCTATTACGGAATTTGGGTTTTAAAGTTGGTTTACATCTATCTCCACACCTAGTAGATATTAGAGAGCGGGCTCTAATAAATAATAAGATCATCAAGGAACAACAATATATTAAATATCTGAATGAGCTTATTCCCTATCTATCAATAATGGGGAAAACGGAATGGGGCAAAGCTACATATTTTGAAACCTTAACAGTGCTAGCCTTCTATATATTTTATCAAGAAAGGGTTGATTATGCTGTTTTCGAAACGGGTTTGGGCGGACTGCTTGATGCTACTAATGCCATTGAAAATCCCAATAAGTTAGCGATTATCACCAGAATTGGACTTGACCATACCAAAATTTTAGGCAAAACAATTAAAGAGATAGCATTCCAAAAAGCCGGGATTATTCATACGGGTAACCAGGTGATAGCTTTACACCAACACTGGTTTGGCGAAAAAGTACTTGTTGATACTGCTAAAACAACGGGAGCTGAGATGACTTTAGTCAGTAAAGGCAGAAATTATCTGCACATTAAAAGTTTTATAGATAAAACTGAATTTGATTTTCAGATAGGCAATCTAAGTATAAACAATATAAAGTTGACTATGATAGGGGAACATCAAGCTGAAAACTGTGGCCTGGCCTTAGCAGTTCTTTATAAGTTAAGCCAAAAATACAACTTTAAATTAGATTTGAGTAAAGTTAGGAAATCATTATCCACAGCTCATTTTCCAGGCAGGTTTGATGTAAAAGTAATATCAGGTAGAACGGTTATTCTTGATGGGGCTCATAACGCCCAAAAGATGGGCTCACTAGTGAGCACAATTCAACATCTTTTACCGGGTGAAAAGTTAAGTTTCTTAGTGGCTTTTAAGAAGGGTAAAGATTATTACTCTTGTTTAAAATTAATCACTAAAATTGCCGATTCAATTATAATTACCAGATTCTTTGTTGGAGATGAACCTGCGTTGGCTGAAGACCCTGAGAAAATCAAAAGAGTTTTGAATAGATTGGGATATAAAAATTATCAGGTAGTAACTGATCCAAAACAAGCCTTAAAGATGTCCTTAGGTAGTGGGGGTTTTCCTTTGGTGATTACCGGTTCACTGTATTTTCTATCTGATATCTATGGATTTATGGCTGGCGATTAAAACTGCCGGAGAGCTGTGATGCATAACTGCGGGACTGGGATTAACTAATAAATTTTTACCCTGATCCCGGATGGCAAAACCCCCACTCAGTCCTTGTGCTCCTATGGCTGTTGTCCAGTCTAAATTTTCAGTGAAAACATTGTTAATTCTGTAAATATCTTGAAATGTTAACGGTTCTTTGTGAAGAGGGTGTCTTTTAACGGGACTAAAATATACAGTTTTATCTGCCCATTGTAGCCACCAGCACCAGGATCCAAGCGAATTACCTATTGTCTCCTTTTTGCCAAAATGATGCCAATCTTGAGCCATTAAAGTGGCAAAGTTATCGCTATTGGCAGAATATACTAGTTGAGCTACAGCCGATTTATTGTTTGATGATTTTCTAATACCTTCCTGATCAACAATTTTTAGCTCTCCTTTGTTGTTAACTGCTAGTCCTCCTGAAAAAGGCTCATTAAACTCACTACCGTTGGGAAATCTGTGAACAATTGTCTGACTACCATAATCAACTCTATGGGCGGTGGTGTAGTGGGAAAATTTAGAGCTAAAAGATAGTCCACTAAAGTAGTTTCCTTCTAGTGGCCCAAGAGGTAGGGTAATATGGGGAAAGTCTAAGTCTCTGGTATCTCTGTGGCCATTAGAACTCTGATTGAAGGCAAAGGATAGCTTTGACAAATCCATAGCCCAAACATCAATCATTGATCCGTCAGTTATTCGCGGTAAAGAAAGTAGAAAAACCCGGAAATTAGCTGGAGATAGAGTATCTTTAACAACTATATCGGAGCCTGCGTAGTATTGTTTTAGAGTTTCTGGATTGGGTTTTAAGCCAAAGACATCCCTGAAATATCGCCTGGCCTGTTCGTACATGTTGTGTATCTTACTAATTCAAACTGTGCTTATCAAGAAGAGATATTAGCCAATAAAACCACCGGCATAATAGAAGTAATAGATCTTTTCCTTATCCTTTAGTATCTCTTCTGTTCCAGAGAACTCCTCAATACTACCTGAAGTATCTGCTTGGCAAGTATATAGATAATTCTGGTGTTCCCATCTAACATTGTGCCACAATCTTACCTCGTCCCATCTCTCCATCAGTGCTCCTCTTAAGATTTTATCTGCCTCTTCTTCTGATACTTTTGAAAAATTTCCAAAATAACTCATTGATAAAATAGGGGTATCTTTAAAATAAACAGTTTCTAACCCCATAAAGATGCTGTTACCTAGGTTATAGATATCCCGGTATAACCAATCATCTTCTTGGTATTCCAGTTGTTTCATCTCTGGAAAGGCAGGTTTTACTTTACCACCACCAGAGCTATAAGTTTTGATTCTGGCTTGAAGCAAAAATTCCTGTAATCGTACTTTATCCATTTGTGAATAACTAAAGATCAATTTCAGGTCGAGGAGGAACTAACGTAACTCTATCCTGTGGTGGAACGTGAGCTAATGCATCTGCAACAGATCTCCAGGGATTTCGTGGAATACCATTTCTTCCTTCTTGAATGGGATAATCAATAACTTCACTTGTAACTCCTCCAATGTTAAACTCGGGCACTTTTAAACTTCTGGGTTTTAGAATTTCAGCAATACCTATTTGCGAGACTTGATTAGCAATGTCAACTCCAATACTCTCGGGATTATCCGAGTGGTCTGCACACAAAGAATCACCATCCAGTATAGAATTTTCTGATGTTCCTTCAGCGGAGTCTCTATCGGTCACATCTTAATTGTATACCCCTCTAATTAATTGTCAATCTTTTCTTGTTTAATACGGGAGGTACAAATTTAGACCAAAAACCGTAAGCTTTGCTTATTTTTAGCCATGAAAGGCCTGGCCTTATATGCTTAGATAGGGAGATTCAAGTTATTCCGAAATATCTAGTAAATTGAAGCTATGGTATACTATAGAGATTGTTTTTATTATTATGGCAGACTGGATTGAAAGAGCTCGTTTATACTCACAAGGAAGAATAACACCTCCTGTCCCAACTGAACTCTGCAAAGAGGAAAAAGAGTGTGTATCTATTCTTAATTCCCTAGGTTTTCCTAAAAGTTTAGAAGAGATTCGAGATCAGGTGTGGAAGGGTGGAGATATAGTTTTTACTAATACTCATCGACATGGCACGGGAAATAGTATGTTAACAAATACGGGATTTGAGTTAAGTGCAGTTTATCCACATGCAAACGCACACAGGGGTGCTGAGGGTAGTGGTGAAAGGACTGGCTATACCAAGGGGTCAAAAAATGATCCTGGGGTTGAAGGGAGGGAGAAAACTACAAGTCTACAGATTATGATTGAGTGGAGCCAAACAGAGGGAGTAATAGGTCCAATCACATTAGTTGATTATGATCAAAGACGAGATATTATTGGCAAGAATGCTTACGATGAAAGATTATTAAGAACAGAACCCATGCAGGTTCGTACGGAATGGTTAACCATATTTTTAAAACAGGCTCGTTCCACTACTGTGTATCAAATTGAAAAGTTCTTTGCAATAAGTTGTGCAAGTCGTATCCATACTGGATATACCGTACCCTCTTTGGAAGTAACAGGATTATATGATATTAACCGTCTGGTAGGTAAAAGAGAGCCCTACAGTCCATTGATTGATCTTTCAAATCTGATTAGGGCTAGAGCACAGGCAAGAAGGGATTGTATAAAGAATTGCCCTTTGAGAGCTATGCAAATTAAACAACGGATGGAAGCAATTAATGCTTCAAATATTACTAGCCTAGTAAGGTTACATCACGAGATGGTGGGGTGTAATGGACCCATAACCCGAAAAGGTGTCCCTGCCTGTGCCCTGTAAATAAAAATGCTATTTTTTTTTGGAGCGGGAGATGCAAGTTATTTTGAACTAATCCTCATTAATTTCCTGTCTCAACTTAATAATTTAATGAAGTTTTACCAAAATACAGAAATTGAGAAAATTTGATAGAATCGAGCTATGGATATTATTGAAAATGGTTATAGACCTGCAACTGAAGTAAAAGGAGTATTAACTACAGAGATATTTAAAAATCCTAAACCCGAAGATGTAATTCATTATTTTAGATCAGAAAAAAGCATAGTCCCTGAGCTTCAACAGGCTATCCAAGCAACTGTGTTAATAAGTAAAGATAGAAACTTACCCAGTGGTAGCGGAGTAATAGTTAACTATGAAGGTAAAAAATATGTAATTACGGCAACCCATGTAATTGGAGACTTAATTGTAGATGCTAATACTGTCGAACACTGCTATTACAAGGATAGAAAGGGAGAGATAAAAGAAGTTGACTTAACTCAGGCAGATTTGCTATATGAGAGTACTACTGCTGAAGAAAAAGGATTACAAGCTACAGATGTAGCAATATTTCCCTTTGAAGGTGACAATGAAGGAGTAGAAATGTCGAGTTTAGATATTAATCCAGATGATAACCAGGCTGGAGCTGCAATTGGTTTTCCTGGAGAATTTCATGAAGCTTGGAAAAAGAAATTAGATCCACTTGTTTCTATGGGAAGCATATATAAGAAAAAGCCAAAGGAAGTTACGCCCGCTCTCAGAGCTATCCTGGATGAGTATTCGCAAAAGACAAGACGAAAAGAGGGACAAGATTTACATGTTTACTTCACAGGTAGAGTTGTCCCGGGAAATAGTGGCGGACCTTTAGTAAATAAGGATGGAAAAGCTTTGGCAGTTTGCCATGGACCAAGAGGACATTTGGGAAAAGAGGATGGAATTGAGAGATTTAGTGATTTTAGACCAATACTGAAGGAGATAGTTCAAATCCCGTCTCCTTCTTAAGTGGTTTAAGCACAAGACGATTGGAAAGGATAAGTTTACATTGAACTCGAAACTGAAGCTAAGGATGAGAGAATTATGTTAAAAAGGCACACTGCCCCGTCTGGAGCGGGAGATGCAAGTTATTTTGAACTAATCCTTGTCAATTTTCTATCTTATTTCAACAATTTGGTGACGGTTTATCAAGAAAAATAAGCCGAAAAATGATATAATATTAAGTATGATTAACTGGAATATAAACGAAGATAAATTCAAAAAAGAGAATCCTAAAGAATATAAACTCTGGAGACTTCAACAACTCATAAACTACGGATTAGATGGGGCAAAGCTAGACCGGGAGGAGGTTAAAAAGGCTTGGCCACAGATTAAAGAGCAGCTTGATCCATACAAAAGAAGGGTAATGGAATTTTTATTATGGGGAAATCTATACTCACTCCCAAACAACTTAACTTTCTGGAGTTTATCCAGCAAGACAAACAAATAACAAAAAGGTTCTACTTCACAGGAGGGACTGCTCTTGCTGAGTTTTACCTCCAACATCGTCTATCTGAAGACATTGACCTTTTTACCGAAGAGCAAGAGGTTAATCAGATAACGGTCAACGCCTTTTTGAAAAAAATCTCCCCTCAGCTTTCTATTAAAGAAATTCAACCTACTCAATTTATGGGGTTGTTTAGTTATCTTTTAGTTTTCAATGACAATGAACAACTTAAGGTCGATTTTAATTATTACCCTTTTCCTAGAATTCATAAAGGGAAAAAGTATAAGAACTTAGAGGTTGATAGTATTTACGATATTGCTGTTAATAAAATCCAGACGATGTTAACCCGCATAAGAAGCAGAGACTTTATAGACTTATATTTTATCATGAAAAAATTAAACTATTCTTTAGAACAACTTATGAAAGATGCCAGAAATAAATTTGACTGGAATGTAGATAGGGTTACTTTAGCCAGCCAGTTTGCGAGAGTAAATGAAATTACTGAACTACCTACCATGCTTGTAGAATTTGACCAAAAAGACATGGAGAAGTTTTATCTCGATCTTATCAAGTCTCTCGGTGCGGAAATTTTTAAATAGAAAACTAACTGCCCCGTCTGGAGCGCGAGACCGGATTCGAACCGGCGACATTCTCCTTGGGAAGGAGACATTCTACCACTGAATTACTCGCGCGCTGGTGAAATTATACAAGAAAAAGGATTTGTTATCGAGTAAATCTGTTATTGAATATTAAGGGCAATACGGCGCTTAAGGTTGATAACCCGTTCTCCGACTACCATATCCTGTTTGGTGTTAGCAAAGAAGGGAAACTTGGAGATATCACTAAACCTGACCCAACTGGGAGTGCCCTGTTGTAGAGCCTCAAAACTGGGAGATCTTCTCACCTCGGCATAAAAAACATAGTTAGTTTTTCGCTGGGCCTCATCGAAATAATCGTAGATAGGAAAGATACTTTTGGGTTTTACCTCTAGATTTAAGCATTCATTAATAACTCTTTGAAAAGTAGCCTCAGCTGGTTCACCATTATTCCCTTCTCCAACCAACATCTTCCACAGAGTAATCAGGTCATCATTTGCCTCAGTTTGAATTAAGAGTAGTTTTTCCGAGTTAGGATTGTAGAGAAAACCGCTTACATAGAATGGTTCTTGCACGGTTGCAGTGTAACACATCCAATATACTTATGTTGGGGTAAGTTAGCGGGGAATTTTAAGAGTTATGCCAACCTCTAATGAATTAACGTCAGTTATATTATTGGCCTCGGCTATTTTTTGATAAACCATTGGGTCACCATAAGCCCGTCCGGCAATTTTGCTCAACCAGTCATCTTCAACTGTGGTGTAGGTATTACCGGTAATTTTCTCACCCCAGGTAGTTTGATTTTGAGCTCCACCCACCCCGGTAGCGAGATCAATCTCGGGTATCTCTAAAACCTGTCCTACCAGTAAAATATCAGGGTTTACTAGTTTATTGGCCTCAGCTAGTTTCGAGAACAGGTATCCATCACTGTAGTACTTTTCAGCAACAGCAAAAAGGGTATCATCTTCTTTAACGGTGTATTTTCCTGGCAGATTACTTACCTCGACATCCTTAACTGTTTGACCTGTAGTGCCAGATGTTTGACCGGCTGGGCCCAGAGTGCCAACATCTTTCTTGAAGTAGTTAAAGACTAGAATCCCAATAACCAATACTATTAATAGGCCCAAAATTAGATTTAAATAGGAGCTGGCAGAGTTTAACTCAGGCTGAAATTTAGTTGCCAGCGTTGAAGTGGATGATTTTCTTGGCATTTGTATTCTCTAGGGTATATTTACTAAACTTATAATAGTTTGTCAAGTCCGTTCGTTGAATTAAGCTATTCAAATTGTTAGAATACACTTGTTTGGGACCGTAGCGCAGTTGGTTAGCGCGTCTCCCTGTCACGGAGAAGGTCGCGGGTTCGAGTCCCGTCGGTCCCGCTTTAAATAATTACATAATTAAACAACAATGACAGAGTTAAAACCTGGCAGATACCAACACTATAAAGGAAACTTTTATGAGGTGATTGGCGTCGCAAGACACAGTGAAACTTTGGAAGAGTTGGTCGTATATCGAGCTTTATATAAGAGTGAGGAGTTTGGAGAAAATGCTTTATGGGTAAGACCTCTTAAAATGTTTCAAGAAGAAATTGAGGTAGATGGTCAAGCAGTACCAAGGTTTAAGTTTGTCGAGAAGAAGTGAGTCGCATAATCAGGGAAAACTTGCATCAACCTGGTTAACCTCATTAAAATATCTGGGAAGTTGAGTTCAAACGAATACTCATTACTCCCGCTTAGCTTCAGGTTCTCACCTTGTGTGAGGTTCTGAAGATAACTGCACCTCGTGAATTGAAGCTACCGCAGGTTGGTTCGATAATTTCGAGTCTTCGAGAAATTACAGGATCGTTCACCGAAGGTGAAGGTAGCCCTAGTCCCGCTTGATGCACTTTCAGATTATTGATCTTATTGCTCATCTATTTTAATATCAGACTGTGAATGATGAAGGTAGAAAACTATTAAGAAAACTTCTGCAAGAGGAGATAAAACCGGTTCATGGAGAAATTGCCAGATTTACCTCAGAATTGCGTGATCTAAAAGCCTACACCATGCGGACTAACTCGAAGGGAAATGATCAAGGAAGAGAAATTGCAAGAATGAGCTCTGATGTAATTGACTTACAAAACCAAGTCGGAGGGGTTCATGATGATTTTAAAGGGGTTAAACAGTCTAATGATGAGATTAGAAAACACGTAGGATTACTAATATTGGCGATAGATTGACTCTAACTGCCTATTACAGTAGACTGGGCTTATGGAAACAACTTGGATTGTTGCTGCAGGGCTACTTTTATTGATTCTGTGGTTATTAGCTACATTTAACTCTTTGATTGTTAAAAGAAATAGAGTTAAAGAGGCTTATTCCCATATTGATGTCCAGTTAAAAAGAAGGTCTTCTTTAATCCCCAATTTAGTAGAGGCAGTTAAAGGGTACGTCAAGCATGAAAAGGAGGTTTTAGAAAATGTTACCAAAGCCAGGTCAGCTTTGATGGGGGCAGATAATCCTCACTCTCAAGCGGAGGCCAATAACCAACTAACTGGAGCTCTAAAATCTCTGTTTGCTGTGGCTGAGGCTTATCCAGACTTAAAGGCTTCAGAGAATTTTAAAACTCTACAGGAAGAGTTGTCTGATACTGAGACTAAGATAGCTGCTGCCCGGCAGTTTTATAATACCAACGTTTTAGATCTAAATAATTCTTTAGAGACTGTTCCTACAATATGGGTAGCTACCACCTTTGGTTTTAAAAAAGAGGAATTTTTTACCGCCAGCGATCAGGATAAAAAAGAAGTAGCAGTTAAGTTTTAACTTTCAGAGCGGTAAGAATCTATCTCACAGAACCTTGCCCGTTTACTTTGTAAGGGCTAGAATATACCCATGACTACTCCGCAAAACCAAATCTCGGCGAATATATTTAAAACCTGGCTGATAATGTTTTTGTTTTCAGTGTTTGTAGTGGGGGTGGTTTATATCATGGCAATGGGTTTAGGTTATGACGCTGTTGGCAGTTTGGGGCTAGTGGGAATGAGCTTTATTTTAGCTGGAGTGATGAACTTTGTATCCTATTATTTTTCCGACAAGATGGTGCTATCAATCTCGGCAGCCAAGGAGATTAAAAAGATAGACCATCCACAGTTATTTAGATCGGTAGAAAATTTAAGCATTGCTGCGGGACTACCGATGCCTAGGGTTTATATTATTAATGATTCTGCTCCCAACGCCTTTGCTACCGGTAGGGATCCCCAGCATTCAGCGGTAGCTTTTACCAGTGGTATTTTAGATAAGTTAAACAAACAAGAGATAGAAGGGGTGGTTGCCCATGAGCTTTCCCATATTAACAATCGGGATACGCTACTAATGACAGTGGTCTCTATCTTGGTGGGTTTAATAGCGTTGCTGGCAGATTGGTTTATTCGCATAACTTGGTATGGAAATCGGGATAGCGAGGATAATAGGAGTAATGCTTTGTTTTTTGCTGTAGCCTTACTAGCTGCAATCTTAGCCCCAATAATTGGCACTTTGATTCAATTGGCAATCTCCAGACGGCGGGAGTTTTTAGCTGATGCTAGTGGTGCCTACTTAACCAGAGATCCAGAACAGTTAGCTTATGCTCTGCAAAAAATTGCCCAAGATAGAGAACCTCTTGAGGTAGCTAATAAAGCCACCGCCCATCTGTATATTATGAATCCTTTGAAGGGACAAAAAGATGCCATAGGCTGGTTTGCCGGACTCTTTCTAACACATCCACCTGTAGAGGCCAGAGTTAAAGCTTTAATGAGTATGGAGGGTCAGATTTAAGGTGATTCAGATAAAAAAAGTAGCCAGATTGGCAAATATTCCAATCACCACTGAAGAGGAAGAGATGTATGCTGAGCAACTCTCTAAGGTAATTAGTTATATTGATCAATTAAATAGCGTTGATATAGTGGGCATCAAACCAACATACAACATCTCCGAGAACACAAATATTACTCGAGATGATATTGAGAGTACATCACTTACTCAACAACAGGCTTTGGGGAACGCTGCTAATATTAAAGAGGGGGTTTTTGTAACCAAAGGAGTATTTGAGGAAAAGTGAATATCTCTGATCTTGATCTAATCGATACCATAAACGCCCTAGATAACAAGCAGTTTTCGCTTAATGAGTTAACAGGTGCATACAGTGAGAGGATTAAAAAATATAACGGGGAGCTAAATGCTTTTATCTCTGAAAATGAGGTGGTAGACGGAATTCCGGTGGGCGTTAAGGATGTTTTTTGTACAGCAGGCTTACAAACCACTGCCGGCTCCAAAATCCTGGAGGGATTTATTCCTCCGTATAATGCCACAGTGGTTGAGAGGCTTTTGACCAAAGATGTGGGGGTAATCGGCAAAACTAACTGTGATGAGTTTGCCATGGGATCATCTGGTGAGAACTCTGGTTTTGGGGTCAGCAAGAATCCTTGGGATAAGTCAAAAGTATCTGGTGGCTCATCCTCAGGATCAGTAGTCGCGGTGGCAGCAGATCTGTGTGTTTTCTCATTAGGCACAGATACCGGTGGTTCCATTAGGCAGCCAGCCTCATTATCAGGAGTGGTGGGTTTAAAGCCCTCTTATGGGAGAGTTTCCAGGTATGGGGTGATCCCGATGGCCTCATCCTTGGATTGTCCGGGACCAATTACTAAATCAGTTAGGGATGCCAGGCAAGTTTTACAGTGGATCAGTGGACCTGATGGCTATGATAGTAATTGTTTTAACTCAAAACTCAAAGATCAAAGCTCAAAACTAGAAAATTTAAAAGGTTTAAAAATTGGGGTACCCAAGGAGTATTTTGGCAAGGGCTTAAATCCAGAAGTAGAAAGTGTCATACAAGGTGCTATAAAAAAATTAGCCGAATTAGGGGCAAAGATTATAGATATTTCCTTACCACACACAGAGTATGCCATAGCAGCTTATTATATCTTAATGTCTTCGGAGGTATCTTCTAATTTAGCCAGATTTGATGGAATTAGGTTTGGTAAAACCCGGGATAATTTTGGGATGGAGGTTAAGCGAAGAATAATGTTGGGAACTTTTTCTCTATCAAGTGGCTATTATGATGATTATTTTAATAAAGCTGCTAAAGTTAGGACCTTGATAAAAAAAGATTTTGAGGAGGCTTTTAATCCGTCAACCGGCGGAGTTGATGTCATTGTTGGTCCGGTATCCCCAACCACTGCTTGGAATATCGGTGAGAAGATAAGTGATCCCTTAGCAATGTATCTATCTGATATCTATACCGTTCCTGCTTCTTTGGCGGGGATTCCCGGCATCTCTCTACCGGGGGGTTATGCTAATGAATTACCTGTAGGTTTGCAGATCCTTGCTCCGTACATGAGAGAGGATCTTGTTTTAGATGTAGCTGAAGTTTATGAGCAGAATACTAATTGGCACAAGGAGAAGCCAAGACTTTGAAGTACTCTCCGGTTATTGGTTTAGAGATCCATGTTGAGTTAAACACTAAAACAAAGATGTTTTGTCGGTGTTTGGCTGACTATTTTGCTAAAAAACCCAATACCCATACCTGTCCGGTCTGTCTGGGATTACCAGGAGCTCTGCCTTATATCAATCAGGAGGCTATAAATAAATGTTTATTGATTGGTCTGGCTTTGGAATGTCAGGTTTCGAGTGAATCCCGATTTGAAAGGAAAAATTACTTTTATCCAGATCTACCCAAAGGCTATCAGATCTCTCAATACCGTTGGCCCTTATGCAAAAACGGTAAATTAAAACTTTCTGATGGAACGATAGTAAATATCAATAGAGTCCATCAGGAGGAAGATACCGGTAAGTTAATGCATCAAGGAGAAGACACGGTAGTAGATTTTAACCGTTCTGGAGTGCCATTAGTCGAGATCGTCACAGAGCCAGATTTCACAACCTCAGAGGCTGTTAGAGAGTATGCTAAATCTCTACAGCAACTGTTTAGATATCTGAAAGTCTCCAATGCCGACATGGAGCGGGGTGACATGAGACTTGAGGCCAATATCTCGCTCAGGCCAGAGGGACAAACAGAGTTGCCAGCCTACCGAGTTGAGCTGAAAAATATTAATTCCTTCTCGTTTATGGTTAAGGCGATTGAATATGAGATAAAGCGACAAAGTGAAGAGCTAGAAAAAGGTACCAAGCTAACTCAGCAAACCCGTGGCTGGGATGATAATAAAAAAGTAACTTATCCACAAAGAGAGAAAGAAGAGGCTCATGATTATAGGTATTTCCCGGAGCCAGATCTGCCGGAAATTATGATTTCTATGAATCAGATAGATCAGATAAAATCAGAGATGCCGGAGTTACCTTTACAGGCACAAAAAAGGTTGGTAGAAAAGTTGGGTATCACAGTTTCTGACGCACAAATCTTGACAGAAAATGCGGAAAAGCTGACCTATTTTGAAGAAGCCGTAGAGCTAGCAATAGCCGAACAGGTTTCACCTAAACAGGTAGCAAACGAGATTCTAAATCGGGGTGTGGATATTCAAAAAACATCAATAATTGAGCTGGTTAACTCACTAGTCCAAAGAAGATCGGCTGTAATCTCTGATGATGAAACTATTAGGTCTTGGGCCAAAGAGGCAATAACTGAAAACCCACAGGCTGTTAGTGACTATAAAAATGGTAAAACCAATGCCATAATGTCTTTGGTGGGCTCAGTGATGAGAAAATCACAAGGTAGAGCTGATGCAAATATTGTAAAACAGCTGCTGGAAAAACTCCTTTATGTCTAATTTTGTCCACCTGCACGGCCACAGCGAGTATTCACTACTGGATGGTTTATCAAAGATAAAAAAGATGGTTAAGGCGGTCAAGGAGATGGGGATGGACTCTTTGGCTATTACTGACCATGGGGCGATGTATGGAGCCATTGAGTTTTACAAGTCATGTTTGGCAGAGGGTATCAAGCCTATTATTGGCTGTGAGTTGTATGTGGCCAAAAGATCTCATAGAGATAAAGAAGGCAAGGTTGATAGTGAACCGTATCATTTAACTGTCTTGGCCAAAAATTTTAAGGGTTACCAGAACTTAATGAAATTGGTAAGTATCGGTTATCTGGATGGCTATTATTATCGTCCCCGGGTTGATAAAGAGCTCTTAAAAGAATACCACGAAGGACTGATTGTTCTATCGGGTTGTGGAGCTGGTCAATTCGTCCGTAGTTTAAAAGAGGGAGATTACCAAGAAGGGGAGGAGACAGCTAAAGAATATCTATCTATTTTTGGAGAGGGAAATTATTATTTTGAGCTACAAAACCATGAATATGGGAGATATTTAAAAGCAGCCAACCTTGATCCGGCAATTAGGAGGGACCTGGAACAGTTAGAGTTATCACAAAAAATCTTATTTGAGGCGGTTAAAAAACTATCTCCCAAGCTTGGTATACCGGTTGTAGCCACTAATGATTTCCACTATGTAAGTCCAGACGATGCTCCGGCTCAGGATGCACTAGTTTGTGTGCAAACTGGTAAGTTTATCTCCGATATAAATAGATTAAGGATGATTGATGTACCAAATTTTTATATCAGAGCCCCAGAGGAGATGGATAGCTTATTCACAGATTTTCCTGAGGCTACCAAAAATACCGTCAAATTAGCGGAGTTGGTAAACTTAGAGCTAAAGTTGGGCAAACCAATCTTTCCCATTTTTGACCTGCCAGAGAAAAAGACCGCTGTAGACTACTTAAGAGAGCTGTGTTCCAGATCACTAGCTGAGAAATATCCAGACCAAGTAGTTTACAAAACCAGAATGGAGTATGAACTATCAGTAATTGAGGCAAAAAACTTTTCAACCTATTTTTTAATATTCCACGATTTTGTTCATTGGGCGCACCAACAGCGGATAATCACTAACACCAGGGGTTCCGCAGCTGGGTCGCTAGTGCTTTATCTTTTAGGAATTACCAATCTTGATCCAATCTCATTTAACCTGCCCTTTGAGAGGTTTATGAATCCACTAAGACCCAAACTGCCCGATATTGATTGTGATATCGCTGATGATAAGCGTGATGAGGTTATCCGTTACATTATGGATCGTTATGGCCACGATAAAGTAGCCCACATCACCACCTTTGGAACGATGATGGGACGGGCAGCAATTAGGGATATTGGCCGGGTTTTAGGCATGAGTTATGCCTCGGTGGATACTATTGCCAAATTAGTCCCACCCCCCAAACAGGGATTTCATAAAACACTGGATGATGCTTTGGCTGAGGTACCGGAGTTAAAGGATATCTACACTAAAAACTTGGAGGTAAAGCGCTTAATTGATCTAGCTAAAAAAGTCGAGGGTAGTGTTAGACATGCCTCGGTTCATGCTGCCGGGGTGGTCATTGCTCCTGAACCTTTAAGTAACTACACACCACTGCAAAGAGAGGCAAATGGAGACAAGATTGTTACTCAATACGATATGTTTTCGGTAACGGAGGATTATGAAGGAGTGGGGCTAATTAAGATGGATCTTTTAGGGATCAGGAATTTATCTATCCTGGGTCACTCAGTGGATATTGTTAAACAAAATAGAGACATTGAAATTGTGCTGAGTTCACTACCGCTAGATGATAAAACTACTTTTAAATTATTGGGGCGGGGAGACACCATGGGACTTTTCCAGCTAGAGGGATCTGGGATGACCAGATACTTAACGGAGCTAAAACCAACTAATTTTTCTGATATTATGGCGATGATTGCACTTTACCGTCCTGGGCCGATTGCCAGCATCCCGGATTATATCTCCCGTAAACACAATCCTGCCAAAATTAAGTACTTTGATGAGCGAATGAAGGAGTACATGCAGCAATCCTTAGGATTATTAGTATACCAAGAGGATGTTTTGTTAACAGCCATTAATATCGCGGGCTATGATTGGCTGCAAGCAGATAAGTTAAGAAAAGCCATGGGTAAAAAAATTCCGGAGGAGATGCGCAAAGAGCGGGATCATTTCATTGAAGGGTGTATTAAAAACGGTCTAAGCCATGACCGGGCGGATGAGCTATTTAAGTTAATTGAGCCTTTTGCTGCTTATGGATTTGGTAAAGCTCATGCTGCCTCATATGCCATGATTTCCTATCAAACGGCCTATATGAAAGCTAATTACCCGGTTGAGTTTATGGCAGCGGTCATGACAGCTGAGTATGGTGATTCAGAAAAAATCGCCCATGCCATGTTGGAGTGTAAGCACCTAGAAATTGTAGTTTTGCCACCTGATGTTAATAAATCAGTAGTTGGATTTAGTATTGAGGATGTGGACGGTGCTCTCAAAAATACCCACCCACAAGGGATCCGTTTTGGTCTCTCAGCGATTAAAAATGTTGGAGTTTCGGCGATTGAATCTATTATCAAGGCTAGGGAAAAAGGCGCCTTTAAGTCAATCAGCGATCTTTGCTCCAGAGTAGATAATAGGTTGGTTAATCGAAAAACCTTAGATAGTTTAATAAAAAGTGGCGCCATGGATGGATTCGCTACGAGGTCCGCCCAACTGATGGTTTTAGATCAGTGTTTGAACGAGGCACACAAGAGGTCAAAGGACGTCTTAGCGGGACAGACTTCCTTATTTGCTGATTCCACTGAAGAGGCAACAACCATAAATATTAAGTTACCAGAGATAGAGGAGTTACCACTTAGTGAGCTATTAAGTTTTGAAAAAGATTTGTTAGGTTTTTATCTTCATGAGCCTCCATATTTGGGTCTGTTAAAGCTACTGGGTGACTATACAACAGTCTCTATTGCTGGATTATCTGAGGAGTATATTGGTAAACAGCTAACTTTGGGAGGGGTAGTAACGGAGGTTAAAAAAGTGATGACCAAAAAAACTTCCTCTGAGATGGCTTTTTTAACATTATCTGATGGAATATCAAGTATCGAGGTGGTGGTTTTTCCCAAGGTATATGAACGAAGCCTGGATTGCTTACAACAAGACAAGGTAGTGATTTTGACTGGTAAGATAGACAAAAGGGAGGACAAACTTTCGGTTTTAGTCGATACAGTTGTGGAGTTTGAAGCAAATAATCTAAATCTATCACAAAAAACAATTGAGATCACTGTTCCCTCTCCTGGTGGAGCCGAGCTTTTGAAAAGAATAAATCAGACTTTAAGATCTTATCCTGGCCAGGCGAGGGTCTCCATCTTGCTGCCGAGTGGAGGTAGTAATTTAAATAGAATGGAGCTGCCTTTTGGAGTTTCCTCTAATCCCGATGTTTTTGCATCAATTGAGGTTATTTTGGGTAAAGGGACTGTCAGATTGACTTAAATCTGCTGTTTAAGCTACAATATCATCCAAGATGTTAACAAATAAGTTTAATGAAGTTGAAATTCGTATTGGAGATACCGTTAGGGTGCATACTCAAGTAGTTGAAGGCCCGAAAACAAGGGTTCAGATTTTTGAGGGTATTATTATCCGTTTTGCTGGCCGTGACGTAAATAAAACATTTACCGTGAGAAAAATTAGTTCCGGAGGGATCGGTGTGGAGAGAATCTGGCCCCTAGATTCCCGCTCTTTAATAAAAATAGAGGTTCAAAAAAGAGCTAAAAATGCCAGACGTGCTAAGCTGTATTTCCTTCGAGAGAGAACCGGTAGGCAAGCGACCATTGTTTAGTGATTAAAACTCCCACCTTAAGTGAAGAACGACATCTCTGGAGGCAAGGCTATAAATTAGTTTGCGGTGTTGATGAGGTTGGTAGGGGTAGTTTTGCTGGTCCAGTAGTGACTGCAGCAGTTATTTTTCAACCAGAGGTTGTGTTACCTGCTGGAATTAATGATTCCAAGTTATTGTCAGCTAAAAAGCGTTTAGAATTGGATAGTCAGATTAAACAGTTGGCTCTGGCTTGGTTTATTGATTTAGTTGATGTGCCAGTAATAAACGAGTTGGGAATTGGTCAGGCTACCCAACTATCATTTATTAATTGTGTTCAGGGTTTAAAAGTTCAGCCAGATTTTATTTTAATAGATGGTTTGTATATTTCTGGGATTGATAAGATTAAGCAAAAAGCAATTATTCATGGGGATCAGCTATCTTTATCAATTGCTGCTGCTTCAATTATTGCTAAGGTGTATCGAGACAGATTAATGGAGGATTTAGCTAAACAACATCCTGAATTTGGCTGGGATAAAAATAAAGGATATGGAACCAGAGCTCACCGGGAGGCTATGAAACAGTATGGTTTAAGTAAACAGCACCGCAGGTCTTTTAGTCTGGAAAAGTTTCTTTAATTCTGTCATCCTAAGGTAAGTGACTACCACAATAACTGGCAATCAGGGAGAGACACTGGCCTGTGAGTATTTAAGACAGTTTGGCTATCAGATTCGGGAAAGGAATTTTAGAATTAGAGGTGGGGAGATTGATATTATAGCTTTTGATAAGGAGATACTGGTATTTGTGGAGGTAAAAACTAGGTATTCTCATGATTATGGTTTACCCATTGAATCAATTACTCCTTGGAAGATTAAATTTATCTTAAAATCAGCTTTATTTTATATCCAAAAGATCAAGTGGGGAGATAAACCCTATAGATTAGATGCTGTGTGTATAGATTACGCGGGAGATATCACTAATCCCCAAATTGAGTTAATTAAGAATATTACTGAGTAAATTACTAATATAGCACCATGCCACCCTCAGGATCAGGAAAATTGGGTCTATCTCCTCTGGCAAAAGCATAAAAAGGGGCCTGACTCATAATTCTTCCATTAGGCGTGCCTGAAAAATGATGATCACAATAATCAAGTAAAAATACCTCTCTCTTTCTGGATCTTGCTGCCATATTATAAAATGATCTTGCGGTTCTCTCTCCGCCCACAACTCTGTCCTGTAAACCCATAAGGATGTACACTTCACCTGAAAATTGACCTAATCCATAATGAAGAGCTCTAGGTTCCATATCACCCGATGGAGCCATCAATAAAATTCGGGAAACTGCCGAGAACTCATGGGCGATTGCAGCGACAGCACTCCCACCGGCTGATGTACCAATTAGAAAAATCTCAGGTTTTACTGTCCCACAAATACGCAAGGAATTTTTAATAGAAAAGTCAATCATTTTTCGAAGCTGGATATCAACCGTGAGTCCATTAAAATCTGGGTGTCCCGGGCCTTTGCCACGAACCACAGCCCCTAAGCCCTCTCCTTGCATGAATCGTGCTAAATTTCTATGTTTAGCTTGATACCCATCAATATCTCCTCTATAACCGGGGTAATTAATAATTATTCGCTCCGAAAAGCAGGGGTGGATTGCTAGATCCATTCTTAATGATCTACTGGCTCTGTCTGCTGTACTGCTCCAGGATACATTTACCTGTTGTATTGGTTGATCTTGATAATCTTCTATCCTTGGCACACCGGGATCATACCATATTTAGTCTGCACTGAGTCGAAATGTACCGCCAGCGGGAGTCGAACCCGCGATTCCAGGAATGAAAATCCTGTGTCCTAGGCCACTAGACGATGGCGGCATGTTTATATTTAATGAATTATACCTAAATTTTGGGTGAATCTCCACTCGTTGACACAAAATGATCTCAACTCTATGATTAATCTGTGGTGAAGTATTTTCTTATTTTTATTATTGGAGTTATTTTGTTGGGATTTGGGGTTTACTTTTTTACCCCTTACTTTAATAGTTCCCCACTAAATTCATCCTTGATCAGCATATCCCCAACTCCAAACATATCACCTTCTGATATAGAAGTTCTGAGCTTGGAATTAGATTTAACAGCATTGGATAGAGATTTAAATGAAGCTGATAATTTAGAATCTGAGTTTAATATTGAGGTAAGTAGTTTTAATAAATCAGTTTTGGAACTAATAGCTATAGTAGATAAGTATTTGGATCAAATGACAAAGATAATAGATAGATCAGAGGGCTTATTAGACGAGGTTCAAACTAGAGTGGTCAAGGCTGAAGCTAAGGGTAGTAGTACAGCCCAGCTAGATAGGTTGATGAATGAATCCCGTTCTAGGGTAGCCTCAGCAGAAGCTAAACTCAGTGAGGTGGAGAGGCTAAAGTCCATCGCCAAAAGCAAAGCTAATTTTATTACTATCCGTGATTTATTCAAGAGCGCCAAGATTAATCTGCAGCTAACTAAACAAAACTCATCAGAGATGATTAATCTTTTAAAAAGCTTTAACTCTAGGTGAGTTTGGGGGGTTGACAAGGTTCAAAATACAAAGTATAGTATCTTTACTTGTTTCCTTGTGCTTCGAGCACAACGGTTGCAGACGCAAGTTTGTGATTGAGGGAATGAGTTCTCTAAGAAAGTCCCGCAAGGGGCTTTTTTAGTGGGAAATTGTGATGGTGCAAAATTTCCTTGTTTTTTATATACTTTTATAATGGACTTCAATTCACTGCTCCATGGTGATTTAAAAAGCTTGATTCAAACGATTGGTTACATTGGGGTGTTTACTATGATTTTGTTGGAATCAGGTTTATTGATTGGTTTTTTCTTTCCAGGAGATTCTCTTTTATTTACCGCTGGTTTTTTGGCTTCCCAGGGTTTTTTTGATATCACAATTTTAGCAATCGGGACCTTTATTGCAGCGGTTTTAGGTGATTCAGGTGGCTATTTTATTGGCCATAAATTTGGGAGAAGGTTGTTTAATAGAGAAAACTCAGTCTTGTTTCACAAAGATCATCTCAAAAAAGCTGAGGTTTTTTATGAGAAACATGGTGGCAAGACTATTATTTTAGCCCGTTTTATGCCGGTGATCAGGACTTTTGCTCCGGTTGTGGCTGGTATTGGATCAATGCATTACAGCACATTTATAATTTATAATCTTATTGGAGCTTTCTTGTGGGCAGTTTGCATAAGTTTGGCGGGCTATTTTCTAGGCACTTTAATCCCAGCTGAGATAGCAGATAAATTTATTATCTTAATAACTCTAGGGATTATCTTCCTCTCCATCTCTCCAGGTTTATATCATGCTTTGAAGACTAAAGAATCTCGAAATAAAGTTTTAGCTTTGCTAAAGCTGAAAAAATAAGCGCAAAGAGGTACAATACTACTCATGTTGTATATAGTACCAACTCCGATTGGCAACCTCAAAGATATTACCCTCAGGGCTCTGGAGGTATTAAAAGAGGTTGATGCCATCATCTGTGAAGATACCAGAAGGACCAGTATTCTTTTAGCCCATTTTCAGATTCAAAAACCACTGTTTGTTTTAAATGATTTTAATGAACTTAAAGAGTTTCCAAAATTACTCCAACGGCTAGTACAAGGGGAAAATTTAGCTTTAGTCTCTGATGCCGGAACCCCCTTGGTCTCTGACCCGGGGTACAAGCTGATTAGAAGTTGTCTGGAAGGTAATATCCCGCTGGATTCACTTCCTGGGCCATCTTCAATCCTACCAGCCTTAACTCTTTGTGGATTACCTCCAGATAAATTTTTATTTTTGGGTTACCCCCCAGAAAAACCCGGGCACCGGGCTGATTTGTTTAAAAGATTAAAACAGGAGCAACAAAATATCAAATCTACATCAATTTTTTTGGTAAGCCCTCACAAATTAATTAAAACCCTTCAAGAGATACTAACTGTCTTGGGAGATATTAATGTTGTATTAGCCTCAGAACTTACCAAGATACATCAGAATATTTCAGCAAAGTTGATAAGTGAACACCTGAAAATTTTTGCAAAATCCCCACCAAGAGGTGAGTTTGTATTGTTATTTAATTTAAGCTCAAATCAGTAAGTTTTCTAATTATTGAACGCTGCTCAGACTCTACCAAGTGCTCTCCAAGTCCAAATGATTCAACTAAAGTATTAACAACTACTCCGTAAACTCCCTGTAAGATCAAAAAATCCAGTATCTGTGGGTATAGAGCCAGTTGTCCTTTGGCTATTAAGGATAGACTCTGGTTGTTGATAGAAGTACAAAATGGCTGTAAAAAATCCATAACTACCCCAATGTTATGTTTATAAAACTCACCCTCCTGGGTATTAATTCCACAAAGATGAGTTTGTATCATATCTAAATCCAAAATTATGCCATCTAAACCAATTTTGAGATAATCATCTACCCTAATAATATTTTCTGGGACATTAAACTCTAACCAATACTTCAGGGTTGGCCCTCTATTAATACCTCTTTTGGCAAGTTGGTTCTTTAACTCTTTGTACTCCTCAACCGATCTGACAGTAGGGATGCCCAAAGAGATGTTAAGTAGTCTCTTTTTGTTTCTTAAAAAAAGATAGGTTGACGAGGAGGTATCAAGCAGGCTTTGTTGGTTAATTAAACGTAAACTACCCTGAATGTCACCGTTTTTAAAATCCGGAAGCCTCAGAATGATTGGCAGATGGATATTTAATATCGCCATCTCTCCGACCTTAATAATCGCCTCATGAGGATCGTTAAACCTCTCAGTTTCTACTAACACTCCATCAACATGGGAATCTGCTAATGTTATTCCCGAGGTAGCATTGACAAACAACTTGGTGGCAGACCTGATTAGTTTATTCTCTTGTTTTAAAGGGATCTCTATCTCAACATCATTGCCTTCAATATGGTTAGTATAGGGAGAAATTCCTATTAAGATAGGTTTATTATTGATGGTAAATTGGTAAAAATGAGGCAGGTAAAGCTTTTTGTCACCCAAACGTACAGCGTCTTGAATTTGCTGAATAGTTGGCACCGTAAGTTTTTGAGTTGTTTTTAGTAATACCTCACTCGAGTCTGGATCAATAAAAGCTGTAACGTCTGTTTTTACCCAAGTTTTATCGGCAAAAAAAATAAGATAGGGGGAAAACGCTTCCTCAATTGGAGTAGAGAATCCATCTCTCCAGATCTTAGCCCTTAGTTGGGCCAACCAGCGATCGATTAGCGATTCCCAGAGTTGTTTTGGGTCATCATAAAGGGAACTTTGGCACCAAAATTTTTTATGAGTTTTCAGGATAGATAGTAGCTCAGTTGGAATAGGTGTGTTAAGTAGAGTTTCCCTAAGTAGGGTTAATCGTTGTTCAAATAACTCAATCTGATGATCTCTGGTGTGTTCCAGTACGGTTTTTAAGATAAACTCCGGTGGGGTTAGGGCAATCCCATCAGGAACAGGTAGTCCTGATCTTTTTAGCTGGGAGAGGTTGTAGATATTTGCTCCAAATAAGGCTTGATCAACCTCTGAGATGGATTCGATGGGCAAAATTAGCATTACTCTATTAAACTTACCACATCAGCAACTTTAATGTTATTTTGGGTAATAAAACCACTGTTGACCTCCAATAACATATCCACAACAGTAATTGGCTCATAAATAGGTAAATCAGAGTCTTTTTGGTCTTGATTGGGGATAGGGATGTTTTTCAGTAGATCAACTACTCTACCATCTTTAATAAAGATAAAATCCAGTGGTAATAAAACACCCTTCATCCAAAACTGATACTGTTTCTCCTCCGGAAAAACAAATAGCATACCCTGATCAGCTGGCATCTCAGCTTTACCAGAAAGCCCCACCCTTCGTTTGTCAGCGCTATCAGCAATCTCTACCTTGATTGTAGTAGCCCCAACAGTGATATTCCTTTGAGCATATTTTATCTGGGAGGTATTTTGGGGAACATAGCCAGAAAGTATCTCGATATGATAAACCAGATACAAAGAGCCCAGGATTATCACCAATAAAACAACAAACTGAATCCAGAATTTTTTCATTGCGAGACTATCTTCGTAACAACTGGCGAAATCTATCTAAGAGCCTTCGTGCAGGTACTGCTTGGCTGATAGGTGTGAAGTCGGAGCTCGAATGTCTAGTTTCTGGACGAGGTTCCATATGCTGGCTAACTTCAAGTATAATATAATGCCGATCACCTTTTGTCTATGGGATACTTAAAAACAACTACGATTAGAGGAAATGATTATAATTTCCCGATATATTTACCAGATGCTACCAGGGCTGTGGCTAGGTCTTTAGATTCAGAGGATCTAAAAAAATCTAAAATAGAGGGGGTGGTGGTTAATACTTATCATTTAATGAGTGAGCCAGGAACACCAATCTTGGAAACAGTGGGTGGGGTAAAAAAGTTTATGAATTGGGATGGGTTGGTAGTTTCTGATTCAGGAGGCTTTCAGGTGTTTTCTTTAATTTATCAGGATCCTAAATTTGGAAAAATTAGCGATGCTGAGGTAACTTTTTATAAATCCTCCAAGGGAGAAAAGAGAAAGTATCATTTTACTCCGGAGAGATCCATCCAGGTTCAGTTTGTCCTGGGCTCAGATATTATTATCTGTTTAGATGATGTGCCTTCGGTTAATGCCAAAGAAGATCAGGTTAGATTATCGGTAAAGCGGACCATTGAGTGGGCTAAGCGGTGTAAAGAAGAGTTTGCCAAACAACTGCAATCTAGAAAGATGGATCACAAAAATAGACCGTTACTTTTGGCGGTTATCCAAGGTGGGGACTTTTTACACTTAAGGGAGGAGTGTGCTCAAGAATTAATTAAGATCGGTTTTGACGCCTTTGGCTATGGTGGGTTTCCTATGGATGAACAGGGGAATTTTAGAACAGAAACCTTAAAATTTGTAGCGGGTTTAATGCCTGATGATAAACCTAAATTTGCTCTGGGGGTGGGTACACCACAAGATATAGTTGAGGGATTTAAAATGGGATACAACATCTTTGACTGTGTGTTACCAACCAGAGATGCCCGGCATCAAAGGTTGTCTGTTTTAAGCAAAGACCCTAAAACTCTAGATGTCTTACATGAACCGGTGTTTAACTATTTAAATATGAACCGGGAGAAGTTTGTTAAGGACTCTGGACCCATCAGTGAATATTGTGATTGTTTTACCTGCCAGAATTATTCCCGAGCATACTTACACCATCTATTTAAAATAGAAGAATTTACTGCTGGAAGACTGGCTAGTATCCATAATTTGCGGACCTATACCAAAATTATTGAGTTATTAAGGGCTACCTTAGCTTAAGGTATTGACAGGGACTAAAATAGGTTATATAAATAAATGAGTTTGCGCGTAGGCTCTATATATAGGTTAGTTCGGGGGTACCAACATATGGATCCCTGACAAAAAGGCTCCAGCAGTGGGGCCTTTTTTGCGCTTGACAGTAAATAGTTTATCAGTTAGAGTGCTGGTACTTGCCACGATAAGATGTTACGAGAATTATATCCTGAGGTTGCATTAACTTTTAGTAGAACTCCAGAAGGTAGACAGCTAGCGGTACATAATATTGATAAATTTCCCCGGCATTGGAATCAGATGAGGAATGGTCTTGATAGAAATAGATGGGGGATGCAAGTTAATACTCTGAGTGCCATTAGCTTTCATCTCCCTTTTCCTGTAGCCTGGGAATCGGCTGCTTTCCCAACGGTTTGCGTTTCAGGAACAGGACTTGGGGAAGTTTGGATATCTATCGAAAACGTGCGTAGAAGTGGTGAACTACTCGATCCTGCTGGGAACTGGGAGATTTTAAGTCCATCAATATCGGGAGTTACTCGGCTTCACCGTTTGCGGGAGAGTAGAGAAGATTTAGTGGGTATCCCAACCATTGCCATTCATCCCTTTCTAGGCAGTCTCCGTTATGAAGTAGGTGCACTCAGAAGATATAATATTTTATTGGGAGCAGGGAGTGATTTCCTGCAAGTTGATGCTGATACCAGACAATCGGCGGAAAAAGAGAGCTTAAAATTGAGATATGTTTCTGATCCGAGAGATAATTACAGCAAAGATATTGCTTCCTTAAAACGGAGTCCAGATGGTTGGGTTATTACACCTTCATCTAGGAGATATCCTACATACCCAAGAGCAGCCTAAATATCTTCAGGCTTGAGTCAAACCCCATAGATCGGTTAAAATACAGGTGTTGGCCTATGGCCCGATAGCTCAGCGGTAGAGCAGGAGACTTTTAATCTCTTGGTCCTCGGTTCGAATCCGAGTCGGGTCACATTGAAATTGAGTCCGGTCTTTCGGACGCAAATTTTAATATTGATTCATCCCGAGGATTTGATCTTCGAATCTACATCCCGAATGGAGTGAAGGACAACATCTTCGAGTGAAACGAGAAGTAGTGTTAGTCGGGTCACCGAATGGGACGTTCAGGCATGAGTTTCGAACCAGTTTCGAACCGCTTGTCTCAGAATGTTCTGAAAATGATATTTTCATAGTTTAAGTTCTTAATATTTAGCTTCATTTTGGTTCGAACAGTACATTCGGGGTCTAAATTTTATATTTCTTGCTAGTTTTTCGAAATCCTCATTTTCTAATTCAATTAACTACTCTCCTGCTTCTCCTTGAGTGCGTATTCTTTCTCCTACTTCAAAAGAACGAAATTCATCATCATTAATTTTATTCGATGTATTTAGATATACATGCCACCCCAGGTCATATACGGTCTTCATATTAAGTATATGGTGTACAATTTGGCTACTTTTTTCAAAAACATAGTATGCACCAGAAGAACTTTGAGGCTCAACAATTTCCCAGTCTTGTCTGAATTTATTATGGGGGTATTTCTTTATATATTCCTTTATTTTTCTTTCCTTCTCTTCTTGTCTACTAACCCAATTTAAACCAACAAATACGCCAAGAAGAGCTGCTAGACCTACAGCAATTTTATTAAAGCTATCCACAAGTAGGTTAAATTGAATTAGTGGGAGACATTGGTATGCCAAGGTGAATAAGAGAAAAACAGCTACAACTATCAATACAACAAGTCCCGGTTGAATCCTATTACTCGTATTTTCTTGCTGTTCATTTTTCATGCTTCAATTATATCTAAATCTACGTCATTTTTCTGGTATACTTTCATCAGATTCCAAATCCAATTTATGAAGTCAGCAATATTTAGCTTTGGTTCGAAAGAAAGTGCGGTTGGCTCACTAGTTAACAATTGTTAAAAATAGATGAAAGAAGTTAACAGAAACTTACTAATTTAATCAATATGTCTGACGACAAAGAACAAATTATTTTTTCATTAGATCCAGGAAAAATTTACAATGAAGTCTCTGTTCCTAACCCTACTCAAATTAGACATGTAGATTTATCTGAAGATAAAATGCTTGAACCATTAAATGCCCATAGAATTGGGGAGGGAAGATATGGAATTGCTTCTTTTTCTCCAGAAAAGCCATATTTAATAACGTACGGTCTTTCGGCTTGTAAGGCTGTAGTTATGTATGATCCTAAAGACCATAAAGGGCTAATTGCTCATTTTTCGGCTGTTAAAGATTTAGATAAAATCATTAAAGGATTATTTTCAGAATTTCAAGGGACGCTAGACGAAGCTACTGTTTGTGTTGTTGTCGGCTCTAGCGAAGGAACGGCGGATGCTGCAGGATTTGGAACACAAGAGCGCCGTTTTTGGCCGACACCAGAACAGTTAGTTAATGATGTAACTACGCATCATCCTAAAATAATACTCATCGATGATAAGTACAATCCTCATCCCAGAGGAATTGCATTAAATTTAGAGACAGGAGAGGTTAAAGAGATAGATAATTCAAAAGGTTGGACTTGGAGCGATCAGCAGGATACATCTTTAAACAGAAGAATCGATGAGCTAGAAGAAAATATTTGAATTTCTATAAAATAGAAAGGCATTGTACTTTATTATGCATCATTTAAGCCAAAAAGATAGGCAAAATCGGACATTAGAGCTTTCTGATCGAACAATTCAAAGAAATTTCGCAGTCTGTTTAAGGTACTAGCGGGATCACCGATAGTGCACACCTCGGTGTCACTGTTTAAAATGTCTTGATATAACGGGCTAATCGTGCAGTGGAATTCAGGAATTTTACACAGCCGTTTAGCTTCAAAATATTTGATATCCGAATGGGATTCGAACTATTGATTTGCCTTCCGTTAAATTTCTTGATAGAATACAAACTTATAGTATGGCTAAGGTTAAAGCAGTGGAAAATGGGAGACATTATTGGCTTTCTACAAAGGGAGTATTTTTGCCCCGTGATTACTTTAGGGAAGTAACTCCAGTGCCTTGGGATAAAATTATAGAGATTCTGTCCCAAGGGGAACCAGGAATGAAAAATCCTTATATTGGTAAAGATGATCATGATTATCATCGGTATGCAAATTTGCAAGCTGCGAACAAAGATAGATTTAGAACGATGAATCCTGATAAGATCCAAGTTTTCAAAAAAGTTGCTTAACACTTAACGCTTATTCCTCCTGATTCTGATATACTTGTCGCAGTTGATCCCAGGAGGCTAGAATTTGTACGGCAGTCAGTCCCGACGGGTCACATTTTTTCAGGCTTGTATTTTTTGAATATTTCTGTTAATATTCATACATAACAAGTTACCAGCGACAAATTCCCAGGTTGGGAAAAGTTTTAAAAGAACTAGCTGACTAACTGACCTCACTTTCGGGTGAGGTTTTTTTATTGCGAAGCATCAAGCTTTGCTTATTGATTAACTAACAGTTCAAACCCCAGCTTCTTCTCTTTCTTTAGCTTAGTAACCCATTTTTTAGCATCTTTTTCCTGTGGATTGTCATGGTAGTATCTTATTAAACTTGCAAGAGCATCGGCAAGCTGAATACCAACTTCAGACCTACTCCTAACAGTCTTTAATTTTTTAATTGCGATTCCTTTATCTCTTAATACTTTTTTAAGCTTGCGCTCATACCATTTAGGTTTTTCTCCATCAATATAAATACTGTTTATACTTTTTTCTGTAATGAGATGCTGGAAGACAACCTCTAGCATGGAGTCTGGTTTAACAGGATTCTCAAAGATGGCCACTTTAACAGTAAAATCCAGTTCAAAAATTCGAGAGAGAAACTTATTTTTCATTAACCATCTTTCTTCTGCCCAGTGAAAAAAGCTAATTCTCAGGTCTTTTTCAATCTTCTTTAATTTACTCTCAAATTTTTCCAGATTTTCAACTTCAACATAGACAACTGAAGCGGTAGAATGACCTGTTTGTTTATGAATTCCAGATTCGTCGATGAAAATTACCATAGGTTATTTATATCAAAAACTATAAAATCTTGCTTAACTCTCGATTTCAATTATGGCTACTTTTCCGTTATAATACGTAAAGCCGAGGGATTGGAGTTTGTTAGCAGTTTGGATGAGTGAGTCAAAAATTTGTTTCCACCAGTCCCCGTCATGGGTCACAACATAAGTTTCTCAGAATTTGTTTTCAACCATTGGGCAATTTCCTCAATGTTGATTTTCTTTGACTCGATATCCAAAACTGTTTGTAAAAAATCATCCCGACCTGCTTTTAAGTACCAGCCATTTATTTGCAAAAACGCTACTACCGAAACAGACCCTGTTCTCTTATTGCCATCTATAAATGGGTGATTAAGTATTAGAGAGTGCATCAGTGCTGCTGCCTTATCGAATAGGTCTGAATATAAATCCTGATCGGAAAAAGTGCTTTGAGGCCGAAATGCTGCCGACTCCAAAAGCGCTAACTCTCTTATCCCGTGACTGCCACCGTATCGATCAATCTGATCCTGGTGTATGACAAGAATTTGTTCCAGGGTAAGATATACAAACTGTGGTCTCAAATCTTATTACCTCTCGGCAAGTTCTCTTAAAACTGACCCGTATTGTTTATTTACTTTTTCCAATATATCTATAAACTCGGGGGCAATGGATCGTTTAATCTTTGTGCCCTTCTTGATAATAATTAAGGCGTTAGTGGTAGGGTCTTGCTCGATTAATACTTCTTGGCCTGTTTCCAGTCCGATCTGGTTAAGTAAGGCTTTAGGAATGATGACCCCTGTAGAATTTCCTATCTGAATTATCTTTTGTTCCATAGTTATAACATGTTATAACATTTAGACTAAGTTGTCAACAGCTTCAATGAAACCTACGGATTACCCCGACACACTTACCCTGAATCTTAACACTGGTGGCATAGATCGGATCCATCGATGAGTTTGCTGGCTCTAGTCTAATCCTATTTGTTTCTTTATAAAATCTTTTTAAAGTAGCTAAACCGTTATCCAACAAAGCCACCACAATCTCTCCATCGGTGGCTATACTTTGCTCCTCAATAATCACATAATCCCCATCCAGTATCCCATCCTCGATCATCGAGTCTCCTTTAACCTGAAGCACGTAGGTTCTTTTCTTACCGGAAAGCATAGAGGAGGGAACATTGATCGTAGCATCGGGATCAGTATAGGCCATAATGGGTTGACCGGCAGCGATAAAACCTAAGAGCGGAAGCTCAATACCCCGGACAGCACTAGCAACTCTCTGGTCTAAAAGTTCAATCCCACGGACCGCTCCATCAAACCGCTTGATGACCCCTTTGTTGACCAAAGCTTGGAGGTGTTCGTGAACAGTAGCCAAGGACGAAACCCCGATGCTTTCAGCAATTTCATGTAAGGTTGGGGAGTAGCCATATTTATCAATATATAACCTGATAAAATCTAGAATCTGTTTTTGTCTTTTGTAAAGTGTAACTGCTAACATAGATTCGCCTTTTGTTAGTTTTTAAGTTACCAAACAATAAGCGAAGTGTCAACTACCACAAACTAGATCAATTCGGCTAGACTACCTGAGTTTAACTCCATCTGGTCTTTACTCCACCAGATTTTTTCTATCTCAGAGACCCAGGAGCCCTCTTTATATATAGAAATTCCATACCAATCCTGACAATCTTGGTAACTACTCACCCTTTTGATAAGGTATTCAGCGGATTTTTGATTAAAAACGGCGCTTGATTTTGGGTAATAACAGTAATAGTGAAAAGCACTACCTGCGGTATCGGAAAGATACAAAATAGTACCAAGTCGGTGCCTTAGTCTAGGAAATTCATTGGAGTTAGTGGGAGCAAAAAAATAATAATAGACCCCCAGATAAAAATTGGCTATAAGGAAGGCTGTTAACAGTAGACTTTTGATCATCAATTATGCAGTGCAGGCTGTATTATACTCTTTTGTTGGTTGACAAGCACCCCTATATTGTGTGATAGAATACTGGATTCATGGAAAGACCAAGCAAGCATGTTTACCCAGATCTTCTAGTCCCAGCTGATATAGGAATTGTAGGTAATGGTTATGTCGGTGGAGCCATGGCTTACGGGTTTACTGAGGTCTCCAAAGGAAGGGATAGAATTAGAGTTTACGATGCTAATCCAAGAAGGTCCTTACATCCGTTTCGAGAGACAATCGAAGCGAGTGACTTTATTTTTGTATGTTTACCTACCCCGATGTATAGCGACGGATCAGGTATAGATTTGACTTACATACGCAAGAGCTTGGCAGAGATCACACCCTTGACAGATGATACTGACAAACTGGTCATACTAAAATCGACGATCATCCCTGAATCAACCAGAAGATTCCAAGAGATGTACCCCAGCACAAGACTTGCTTATAACCCAGAGTTTCTAACTGAAGCAAACTGGCAAAATGATATTAAAAATGCCCCCATAACAGTTTTAGGTGCGTTTAGAGATGAGGATCTCACAACTTTGGATACACTGTATAGACCTCGTTTCCCTCAGACTCATATTCATCCAACTGATCCTACCACTGCAGAGCATATTAAATATGCCGCTAACATCCATCTGGCAGTTAAGATAACGATAAATAACATCTTTTATGACTATACTCAGAGCACTGCTACGTCCTGGGAGGAGGTTTCGAGTGTATTAGCTCGTGAGCCAAGGTTTGGTCCGACTCATTGGATGGTAACCTCAGCGAGGGGTTTTGGAGGAAAATGTTTACCGAAGGATATCGAAGCTGGGGTTGCAGATATGGAGAGTCGGGGAATAGATTGCAGCGTATTAAGGTCTGTCATTGAGTATAACAAGCGAATTAGAAAAGACCATGATTGGCATAATATTCCAGGTGCCGTCTCAGCTCCTCCTACCGACCGAGATGAGCTTTATGACGCGCCATCACGCATATTGCACGAAGCTGTCGTCGATTCGCTAAGCATTCATTCTTGAGCTCATACTGTTAACTGTAATCTTCTATTCGGGTAATGTTAGTGTTAAAATGGAGAGATGCCTAAGTTCCAGATTGTCTCAGAATTTAAACCCACCGGTGACCAACCACAGGCTATCAAAAAGCTCTCTGAAGGGGTTAAAAATGGCCTAGAACAACAGGTATTACTTGGTGTCACTGGATCTGGTAAAACCTTCACTATGGCCAATGTGGTTCAAGCAGTCCAAAGGCCAACCTTAGTAATCTCTCATAATAAAACCCTAGCTGGACAACTGGCTCAAGAATTTAAATCATTATTCCCCAATAACGCTGTGGAGTATTTTGTCTCCTATTATGATTATTATCAACCTGAGGCCTATATCCCCTCATCAGATTCTTATATTGAGAAGGAGGCGCAAATTAATGAGGAGATTGAGAAGTTAAGATTATCAACCACCGCCTCACTACTGAGCCGCAAGGATGTGATTGTTATTGCCTCAGTATCAGCGATTTATAATTTAGGCTCTCCGGTTGAGTATGGATCAGCTATCTTAGAATTAAAAAAGGGCATGAAGGCAACTTTAGAGCAACTCTTAAAAATATTAAACAAGATGTTTTATCAAAGAAATGACTATGAATTTTCCAGAGCTACATATAGGCTCAAGGGAGATACTCTGGATATCTTTCCAGCCTACAAAGATACAGCTGTCAGAATTAATTTTTTAGGTGATAAGGTTGAGAAGATCTCGCTACTGGATCCAGTTAGTGGTGATCTAACACCAACCCAGGATCTGCAGGTGATCTATCCGGCAAAACACTATGTTACCCCGGAACAACGGTTAATCCCAGCCATAGCCCAGATTGAGCATGATCTGGAGGTAAGACTAAAAGAGTTAAAAAGTATGGGAAAATTATTGGAGGCTCAAAGATTAGAACAGAGAACTAATTATGATTTGGAGATGATCAAGGAGTTTGGTTATTGTAACGGAATTGAAAATTACTCCCGTTATTTTGATGGGCGTCAACCCGGAGATCCACCTTACTCCCTATTAAACTTCTTCCCGGATGATTTTTTATTGTTTATTGATGAATCACACATCAGCATTCCCCAAATCAGGGGTATGTATAACGGCGACCGGTCTAGAAAAGAAACTCTGATAGATTTTGGTTTTAGATTACCCTCAGCTTTGGATAATAGACCCTTAAGGTTTGAGGAGTTTATGAGAAAAATTAATCAGGTAATTTATGTCTCAGCCACACCTGATGAGTATGAACTTAGTTTGTCTGGTCCAAAAAATATAGCTCAACAATTAGTTCGGCCAACTGGTATCCTAGATCCAGAGGTTGAAGTTAGACTCTCCAAGGGACAGATTCCAGATTTATTAATAGAGATTGAGATGAGGGTAAAAAATCAACAGAGAGTTTTGGTGACAACTTTAACTAAAAAAATGGCGGAGGATTTGGCTGATTATCTCAAAGATAAAGGGGTTAAGGTCACATATTTACACTCAGATATCGTTACTCTGGAAAGAGCCGATATTCTCCGATCACTAAGATTAGGTGAGTATGATGTTATTGTTGGCATCAATTTATTAAGGGAGGGCTTAGATTTACCAGAGGTGTCTTTGGTGGCTATTTTAGATGCTGACAAAGAGGGGTTTTTAAGATCAAAAACGTCCTTAGTGCAAACTATGGGTAGAGCAGCTAGGCATATAAATGGTAGGGTAATTATGTATGCTGATAAGGTTACTAAATCCATGGAGGCAGCTATTGAGGAGGTTGATAGGAGGCGAGAATATCAGCTTGAGTATAATCAAAAAAATAACATTATCCCCAAATCCATTATTAAGGGATTAAGAGATAGATTGATTGAAAAGGTAGAGGAAGAAACTGGAGAAAGGGTCTTATCGGTTCAAGATATTCCGGAGCCGGAGAGAAAGAGGATTCTATCTGAGTTAGAGGATCAGATGAAACAGGCAGCAGAGCTTTTAGACTTTGAGAGTGCAGCTAAATTAAGAGATCAAATAAGAGAATTAAGCGTCTAAAGACTTCTGTCGACAATGGTAGTATTATTCCAAACAATCCTATCAAACATCATATTCTTCCAGGTAACTCTTATTTTATTCGCCCGTGTATAATCTGGATCTTTGTCCCAATGTGACCACTGGCTTATATAAGTCTTGGATGTATCTTGGGGAAGAAAGGCTCCAATAAAATGCATCTCTTTGTTATTAAGACGGACAATCTCGATTATTGAGTAATATTCCATAAAGGCAACCCTGACGTGGTTTGGATAAGTTCTTGGTATCAATAAACTTCTTTTGGGAAACTCAAAGGTATATTCACCGGTGGAATAATCCAGGGCACCATTCTCAGCTCTTTTACCCCAAAACCGCCACTGTCCCAACTCAGTATTAACCAACCTATCAGGCTCTTTTTCTGCGGGAATGCATCCAGCCAATAAAGTAACCACAGGAACCACCGTCATAGCTACTAGAGCCGTCCTTCGGCTAATTCGTAAATGAGAAGAAAGTTCAGAGATCATTTAGTTATTATAGGCCGTATAAGATTATTTAGCAAGTGTTACCCTATAGTTGAGTAAATTAGAAGTTTGAGTTATAATTACCCCTTGTGGCTAGTGGTGAAATATTTACCGATTCGTATGTAATCCAAAGATGTCCTAAAACAGGCGTGACTTTGCAATTGGTAAATCCTCTCACCGGAGATTTGATTTACCCAACTAATAGAAGTTTAGATGGTGTAAATGAGTATGCCTTTAAGGGTTTATTGGTTCCATTTTTAGATAAGTTTATTCCATTACATCCGGATTGTTTGCTAGCAGATATTGGTGGAGGAGAGTACTCTAGATGTGCCGTTGAACTATCAAAAAGATACCCAGATATTCAAGCAATTATTAACATTGACCTTATCGCCCGTCCTCTTAAAGGAGTTCAAAAAGCTATTGCATTAGCTGAAGATTTGACTAGATTAGAGATGTTCTTACCACACGAATCTATTGATTTTGCCTACTCAAGTTACCTACTCCCCATGCTTCCCCGCTACACAGGAAATAATATTCAAATTGTCATTTTATCTGCCCTGGCTGGTTGTATGAATAGCGGAGGTATGGCATTAATTCATGAGTCTCCAGGGTATTTTAGAAGAGAATATGCCCAGCAACTTTTAAGTAGAGGGGGATTTAACCGAATGTATGCCTATGGTGTTGGAGATGAATTCCTAGTTTTATCAAAATTTGAGGATCCGACCAAAACTTCTGTCCTAGAAAGTATTGGGTTAGATCCGATCATTACCCTTTAAAGTTTATAAAAAATCTGTTAGAATCAAGGTCTCATTTTCGGGAAAAATATGGTTGCAAACGACAAAATTATCATCCGTGGGGCCAGAGAACATAACCTGAAGAACATTGACCTAGATATTCCTAAAAATTCCTTAGTGGTTTTAACCGGTTTATCTGGATCGGGAAAATCCTCATTAGCTTTTGACACACTTTATGCAGAAGGTCAAAGACGTTATGTTGAGTCGTTGTCTGCTTATGCCAGGCAGTTTTTAGGAGTGATGGATAAACCCGATGTGGATTTAATTGAAGGGTTATCTCCAGCTATCTCAATTGATCAAAAGTCAGCCTCCCATAATCCTCGATCCACTGTGGGCACTACCACCGAAATTTATGACTACTTAAGGCTACTATATGCTAGAGCTGGCCATCCTCACTGTCCGCTTTGTGGTAAAGAGGTCTCTAGAATGAGTATAGAGCAGATTGTAGAAAAGATACTTAGTGGTAAGTCAGCTGATGCCACCCGCAAAGACAGGAGGGTTATGGTACTGGCTCCGGTAATCAAGGACCGCAAGGGTGAGTACTCTCAGCTTTTTGAGGATCTCAGGAAAAAGGGCTTTTCCCGGGTTAGAATTGATGGTCAGATCAGAGATTTATCAGAGGATTTGCTGTTGATTAAGACTAATAAACACACAGTTGATGTGTTAATTGACCGTCTAGTATTGGATAAACAAACTGTTAAAGAGCAAACCGTATACTCAAGACTGCATCAAAGCATTGAGACAGCTGCCAAAATGGGTGAGGGTAATGTCATAGTTTCCGAGGTATTAGATGCTTCTCTAGAGTTTCCGCTTAATCCTAAAAAAATGGAGGATCAGTTATTTTCAGAGAAATTTGCCTGTCCGCTAGACAATATCGCTTTGCCGGAGATCGAGCCCCGAACATTCTCTTTTAACTCACCACATGGAGCATGTCCCAAGTGTACCGGTTTAGGGATGCTCTTAAAAATTAATTCTGATGCAATATTGAATCCAATTCTATCAATTGCGGAGGGTGGGGTACTGGCCTGGTCCAAATTAGGAGAAAGCGAGACCTGGTTTAGCCGACTCATTCAAGCAGTAGGAGTCGAATATAACTTTGATCTTAATACCCGTATAGAAAACTTATCAGAAAAGGCTAAAGAGGTGCTGTTATTTGGTGCAGATAAAGCTCAATTTAAGGTAAAAGGTCGAAACCGGGAAGGAAAGTGGACCCATTTTTACTCTACTTTTGAAGGGTTGGTTCATAATCTGGAAAGACGTTACCAAGAAACTGAGTCTGAATACGTTAAGCGGGAGATCGAAAGATATATGTTACAGGAACAATGTCCAGATTGTTTGGGCACCAGGCTAAAAAAGGAGGCTCTCTCGGTCACCATTAATAACTTAAACATCTCAGAGGTAACCTCATTTTCCATCAGGGATTGTTTGGAGTGGTCAAAGACACTACAGTTTCCGGTTTTAAATCAGCGGGAGCTAACTATCGCTGCACCTATATTTAAGGAGATTTCCTCCAGATTACAGTTTTTGGTTGACGTTGGGTTGGATTACCTGACATTAGACCGCTCTTCAATGACACTAGCTGGTGGTGAGTCGCAAAGGATCAGACTTGCTTCTCAAATTGGCTCCGGATTATCTGGGGTGTTGTATGTTTTGGATGAACCGTCAATTGGCTTACATCAAAGAGACAACACCCGCTTAATTGAGACCTTAAAGAGACTACGGGATTTAGGAAATACGGTGATTGTGGTGGAACACGATGCTGAGACTATGTTGGAAGCTGACTATATGGTAGATTTTGGACCCGGAGCTGGGGAACACGGGGGACAAATTGTAGCCAGTGGTACACCACAAGATATTATGGATAATCCCAACTCTTTGACTGGCAAATATCTCTCCGGTAAAAAAAGCGTGGAAACTGACCAATCACTAAAACAGACAGAGGTAGAATGTGGGAGTCTGAGGGTGATTCAGGCCAGCGAACATAACTTAAAAGGGATTGATGTAACGTTTCCTTTAGGCAAATTTGTGGCGGTGACTGGCGTTTCGGGATCCGGTAAGTCAACCCTGGTTCATGACATCTTATATAAATCCCTAGCTAGTAAATTCTTTCATACTAAAGAACGTCCCGGTAAACATGAAACCATCGAAGGTATAGAAAATATTGATAAGGTGGTGCTGGTAGATCAGTCACCCATTGGCAGAACTCCCCGCTCAAATCCAGCTACTTATACTGGAGCCTTTACCTTTATCAGGGATATCTTCGCTAATTCCTCTGAGTCCAAGATCCGGGGTTATGGACCTGGTAGATTCTCTTTTAACGTTAAAGGTGGTAGGTGTGAGGTTTGTGAAGGGGAGGGTCAGATTAAAATTGAGATGCAGTTTTTGCCGGATGTTTATGTTGATTGTGAGGCTTGTGAAGGTAAAAGATACAACAGAGAGGCCTTAGAGATTCATTTTAAAGATAAAAATATCGCTGAAGTTTTGGATATGACGGTTGAGGAGTCGTTAACTTTTTTTACTAACATTCCCCAGGTGAAGAATAAATTAACAGTTCTTAATGACGTGGGACTGGGTTATATTAGACTCGGACAGCCAGCCCCAACCTTATCTGGCGGAGAGGCTCAAAGAATTAAATTAGCTGCGGAGTTATCCAAACGGCCAACGGGACATACTCTTTATGTGCTTGATGAGCCAACTACTGGGCTTCATTTTGCCGATATTGAGAGGTTATTAAATATCTTAAGAAGGCTGGTTAATTATGGAAATACGGTGGTGATAATTGAACACAATCTGGACGTTATTAAAAATACTGATTGGGTTATAGATTTAGGTCCGGAGGGTGGAGACGGAGGAGGCAGATTGATTGCTGAGGGTACACCACAAGATATATCTGAAAATAAAAACTCTGTTACCGGAAAATATTTACAGAAGGTTATATAATATCCACTATGCGCATTCCACTTGATATACACATTAGCAAGAGGGATCTGTTGCTGGTGTTTGGAGCTGGGGCTGTGATTGGTTCTATACCAGGAGTGCAATCAAAGGTAGATAATAAGTTATATTCTGTGGACGGCTTGAGGATGATAAATAGCCTATTAACTTCACAGATTAGAGACAATGAGTTACCAAGTATGTTACGCAATGTTGAGGCTGCGGTAGGCAATTATCAAAGAGTACACAGTAATGATTTTATCTTTAGAGTAAATTCATTTAATGTAGGAGATATTAATGAGACTAGAAACTATCTATTCAGAGTAAGATTTCCCAATAATCCCTACTTTGGAGTTACATCAGAACCATCTCAGCAGGATAAATTTAATACAGCCAATCTAGACGGGCTGGTTACTGTTAATGGTAAAACAGGCATGTTGGAAGGAACAACTATCTCTTTGCAGACTGATAATCGGGGGGATTTAAATATTACAGGTGAGAGGCCTGAATTGAGGTTTTTTCAGCTGGGAAGTACCCTGGAGAGATATTTCAAAGGTCCCTACCCTTCGACCTTTATGGATAGAGAGGTCCTAAACCGTCACGCTGTAAAATCTCATGTTTATAGTTCCGAGATTCCTGTTGGGGATTCTCTGCGCAGGTTTATATTATGGTCTGATGGGTTAATTGTTGTTCATAACCGCAGAATGAGTTTCCGTAATCCGGGAACGGTTAACTTCTTAAGATAAAAGACTCAGTTTCTCGTAGTTTTTAACTCGTGGGCTATGGTGGGAATAGATTCTATATTGGTTAACCTTCCACTTAAATCTTCGTGTTCTTGTCGGTGAATCAGATCTTCGTCCTCTTTAACTTTCGAGCTTCCAAAACCTGTTTCGATTATGTCACGTAGTGCTCTAAACTCTTTTTTACTTACTAACCCGGCAATCAACCTATGTTCCATATCTTTAAGCTCCTGTTTAGTAGCGAAAAAGTCCACTAATTTATCAATATCATCAGCTGTTAACATATACTTAAACTATCACAATCAATTCTTTGATACAATATAACTTATGTGGAATAAATTAGTGCAAAAATTCATTGTTCTGTTTTTTTTGTTGGTATTTTTACCTTATCCTGTATACGCTGCTGAAGAGTTCTCAACAAGCTATGATGTAAGCTATGATGTCCAAAAGGATGGGATTACCAATGTCACCCAAAAAATTAATCTTAAAAACCTAACCTCCCAATACTATGTTTCCAATTTTACCCTAACCATTGGTTCAACGAGCATCACGGATTTAGTGGCCTCGGATGAACAGGGAAATATGGAGACAAGTGTTGAGAGTAAGGACGCTAAAACTGCAATTACCGTTAAATTTAATGCTCAAATTGCCGGATTAGATAAGTCACAGACTTTTACCTTAAAGTTTAAATCCAAAGATTTTGCTCAAGCTTTAGGTAAAACTTGGGAGGTTAATTTACCCAAGATTCCCTCCCAAGGAAAGATTGATGGCTATAATTTGGTATTATCAGTGCCGATATCTTTTGGAGACCCTACCTCTGTCTCTCCCCAGCCAAAATCAGAATCTCAATCATTTGAGAAATTATTTTTTAGCTACTCAAAACAACAGTTAGAAAAAAGTGGTGTTTCTGTCAACTTTGGAACCACCCAAGTTTATGATTTCAATATTAAATATCCTTTGGAAAATAACTCCCTATTTCCGGTCTTAACTACAATTACTCTACCCCCCGATAGTAACTACCAGGATGTTTTTATCTCCCAAATTACCCCGGAACCTTTAAATATAACCATTGATGAAGATGGAAATTATTTAGCCTGGTATAGACTTTCCCGAGGATCAAAATTTGAGGTTAGTGTCAACGGCTCCGTTAAAACCCACATTAATCCTAAATCAAAAAAAGTTCCCCAACTCAGTGCTTCCGAAATTAAAACTTGGACCAAGTCAGATACCTATTGGGAGGCTGATAATCCAGCGGTTAGTAATACTCTACAGGAGATTTTTCAAGATGGCACCCCAAAAACTAATAAAGAGAAAGTCAGACTGATCTATCAGTATGTAGTTGCTACCCTAGTTTATGATACCAACAGATTAGGTAGCAATGATATCGAAAGATTAGGTGCTTTAACCGCATTAAATAATCCCACCAAGTCAATTTGTATGGAATTTACCGATCTATTTATCGCTCTTAGCAGAGCAGCTGGGGTGCCAGCTAGAGAATTAGATGGTTTTGCCTATACTCAAAATTCAACTTTGCGTCCGCTGTCTTTGAGCAAAGATCTGCTACATGCCTGGCCAGAGTATTTTGATGAAAATCTTGGCTGGGTGATGACCGATCCTACCTGGGAAAATACCTCCGGCGGGGTGGATTACTTTAATAAGTTTGACTTAAATCATGTTATCTTGGCAATTAAAGGTGTCTCCTCGGAAACTCCTTATATTTCTGATATTGTCAAAGTTGAGGTATCTGACAGAGATTTTTTACTAAAACCGAAGTTAGAGGTGGAGATAGATTTGGCAAACAATATCTGGGCAGGGTTACCGATTCAAGCCAAACTGAAGGTGAAAAATATTGGTAATACAGTAGCGCCCCCTTTTACTCTTAATCTGCAAAGTAATCACCTAAATATCTTAAAAGATAAATCGCTCCACCTGGACTCTATACCTCCCTTTGGTTTTACAGAAATTACCCTTGATCTGAGGACCCCATTTAATCTCCAAGCCAATGAAGACGTTTTAGAGGTATCTATCGGTGAGCAAAAAACTGGCAAAAAAGTATCTATCAAACCGCTATTATCCATTCAGACATACCCCTATCTGGCTGCAGCCGCAGTATTATTATTTTTATCAATTTATGGTGCAATTTTATTAATTCATATCATCCGGGGTAAATCTAAAAACTCAAAAAGAAAATTTTAATATGTTACCTATCTTTATAGAAAAATCAAAAATCCCGCACAAACCGGGGGTATATTTATATAAAAACCAGCAGAAACAAATTATCTATGTTGGTAAGGCTGTTGATCTTTACTCCAGGGTTTCATCATATTTTTCCGGTCCACAATATCCTAGAACTGCTACCTTAGTAAAAGAGATAGCTGGGTTGGAGACGATTATTGTGGAATCAGAGGTGGAGGCACTAATCCTTGAGGCAAATCTTATTAAACAATACCTGCCCCAATACAACATTAAGCTGATAGATGATAAAGACTACCTCTATATTAAGGTCAGTAAGGAGGATTTTCCCAAGATATTGACCGCCAGAAAAAAAGAGCTATCAGGATCTCTAGATTATTTTGGACCGTTTCCTTCTGCTAGCACAGTTAAAACAACCTTAAAAAGGTTACGAAGAATATTTCCCTGGTGTACTCAGGGTATCGGACCAAGGCCATGTTTTTACTATCACCTGGGATTATGTGCGGGAATATGTGCTGGGGTAATTAAGCAAAAAGAGTACCGCCAGATTATAAAAAGATTTATCCAATTCATGAAAGGAAACTCAAAACAGTTAGTGGATGAACTGACAATAGACATGAACCAAGCATCCAAGACACAAAAATATGAAGAGGCTGCCAACCTTAAAAAAATTATTGAGGGAGTTAACTATCTGCTTCAACCTAACCAGGTCCATTTATACTTAGAAAATCCCAATTTTTTAGATCAACAACGTCGATCATCCCTTTGTGAGCTACAAAAAGTTCTTAATATTAAAACATCACTTGCCAGAGTGGAGATGTATGATATCTCTAATATCCAAGGTAAAAACGCTACCGGTTCGATGGTTGTTTTAACAAACGGAGAGATTGATAAATCTCAATATAGAAAATTTAAAATTATCATCAGTGGCAGGCCAAATGATGTGGGGATGATGTCGGAGATGCTAAACAGAAGATTAAAGCACCGGGAATGGCCCCTACCACAACTTTTATTGCTGGATGGAGGTCGGGGACAGGCTAGGACTGCAGCTTTCATCTTAAAACAAATTAATTTGCAAATTCCTGTTTTTGCTTTGGCTAAACAGATGGAGTGGTTATATCACCCGGAGGAAGAAATTATTAAGCTACCCAAATCTTCTTTGGCGATCCGTTTATTACAGAAATTAAGGGATGAGGCGCACCGCTTTGCCTTAAATTATCACCGCCAACTTCGTTCAAAAACGTTGTATACTTGAAGAAGTGAAGACATTACTGCGCAACTACTTAATAAACGTCCTGTCTCTTTGGGCGGTGGCGCAAATTATCCCCAGTTTGATTTTTAATGGAGGATTATTGGGTCTCGCTGAGGCCGGCTTTGTGTTTATGATCGCGAATTTCCTGCTTGTCCCCTTGATGAAGATATTACTTTTACCCTTAAATTTACTAACCTTTGGTCTATTTGCTTGGGTGGCAAATGTGCTAGCTTTATATATATTAATGAAAACTGTTAACTCCTTTACTCTCTTACCTTATTTTTTTCCAGGAGCTAATTTGGGAATGTTAATTATACCAGCAACTAATTTGACTACCTTTCAGGCAGTAATTGTAGTATCATTCCTCCTGGCCATCATAACTCATTTTTTACACTGGCTGATCTTGAAGCATTAACTAATTATGAAAGAGGAATATTTATACATTGTGCAAATTATCCTGAGTTTAATGTTAATAGTCTTAATATTGATTCAAGTTAAAGGTTCGGGGCTTGGTTCAGCCTTTGGCAATATTGGTGCATACTCTACCAGACGAGGTGTTGAGAAAATTGTTTTTTACTTAACGATCATTACTGCCTCTTTATTTTTACTATTTTCATTACTTAGGCTGCTTGTTTAAACTGACCTAATGTTTAAAAATATCTCCCTATATCTGACAGTTGTTTTAAAATTTACTCAAAGATATCTCAAGAGACTGCTGACACCCAAGATTCCTAAATCAACTGGGGATTACCGACACAAAAAAGACGCCCTTTATCTACTCAGAGCCCACCAAAAAATATTTATATTTATTGGTGTAGTATTGTTTATATTGTCGCTGGGGGGGCAGATTATTGAGGGTGTACTGCCAAATCAGCGGGTTTCCCAAGGAATAATTGGTCTGTATAGCCAGGATAGTCTCCCCCCTCAGGTACTCTCTTTGATATCTAAGTCCCTAGTTTCAATCGATCAAAATGGTAAAACAACCCCCTCCATAGCCACGTCTTGGCAGGTAAATAATGACGCCACACTTTATACCTTTCACCTGAAAGATAATTTAACGTGGTCGAACCAGGAACTAGTCAAATCGTCCGATATTGAGTTAAAGATCAATGGTGCCCAAATTTCCTATCCGGATGATAAAACTATCCAGGTTAAGCTGACTGACTCATTTAGTGCCCTACCTTCACTTCTTAACATACCAATTTTAAAGCGGGGAACATTGATTGGTTTGGGGCCATATACAGTGACTACTGTGGAAAACAACCACTCGGCCATTATTAAGCTGCATTTAAGATCTTTGCAAAAGACAGACGATCTGCCATATCTGACAATTAACTTTTATCCTGATGAAAAAACCGCCAAAATATCATATGAGTTAGGACAAATAGATAGTATCTTGGGTTTATCTGACGATAAAGAGTATCAAAATCAAACTCACAGCAAGATAAAAACATTCTCCATCCATAATCGTTTAGTAGCGATATTTCATAATACCAAAGATGCCATTTTATCTGATAAGAATTTGCGGAAGGCGCTTAATGCTGCCTCACCTAAATTTGAGAGTGAGGACCGAGCTAAAACTATTTATAGCCAAAAATCCTGGGTCTTTAATGATACCTTAAAGGATCCCTTAGATAACCTTGATCTAGCTAGAGAATATCTGAGTAAGGTCCAGTCCTACAAAAATAATCCCATTACCTTAACCACCACACCAAATCTAGAGGTTTTTGCTGCCAAGATAATTAAAAACTGGAGACAGATAGGGATTAATGCCATTTTACGGGTAGAAAGTGGCGTTCCCCAAAATTTTCAGGCCTTACTGATTATCCAACCTATTCCGGCTGATCCGGATCAATATATACTGTGGCACTCTACCCAAGTTCAAACAAATGTCAGTAAATATTCATCACCCAGAGCTGATAAAGATTTGGAAGACGGCAGAAAAACCAATGATGCTACAGAGAGAAAAGAGAGATACTTAGATTTACAAAAAGTAATTATGGATGACGTACCCTTAACCCCGCTATATTTTGCCAAAACCAATGTTATTTATAGGAAAAGAGTCGGAGAGAGTCTACAAAAAATCCTCAACCTACAATTTCCAAATTAACCAGCTAGAAAAAGATGTGAGCGTTTTCGAACAAATTCGAACGTATTTCAAAGGTAGCAGCGGCTGACCACACCAGCCGCACTATTTGTACACTCGGCCTGACGGCCTCGCAAAAAGTCGGCTCGAACTTCTTTTTAATGAATCGGCGGCTTGTGCCAGAATTCAAACAGGGCTTTGCAGAGCTCTGTCTGACCCTACCCAGCCAGAGCCAGGTTTTGGGAACTTCTGAGAATTCCCTTTCAGTGATCCGGCTAGTACCTTAAACAGACTGCGGGATTTCTCCGACAAATTCTTGTCTATGCATAGTTTACCAGATTTAATATGGTGGTTGTACCCCGAATTAGCCTCAACAATGCCGGTGATCGCAAAATAGGCCACTTTTACCCCTTATTTATCTTCTTTTAACTATTGTTAACTAAGCATTTTACCTGTACAATTATGCATAATAGGAATTGTTATAAAAAAGTGACCAAAAATGCCAAAAGACGATAAAAGGTTGCCGGAACTATTAACTATTGCGCAGGTGGCAAAAATACTAAATGTCCATCCAACTACGCTAAGGCGGTGGGACAAGAAAGGAAAGTTAAAGGCCATTCGAGTAGGCACGAGACGTGGTGTTGGCGAAAGACGCTATCACCGCGAGGATATTATTAAGCTAATAGCTAAAGAAAGTTAATATGAACGAGATTATTTACATTCTTACAAATGAAGCAATGCCCGGATATGTAAAGATCGGAAAGACAAATAACAACCTTGAACAGCGTATCCGAGAATTGAGCGCGTCAACAAGTGTTCCACTACCTTTTACTGTTTTTTATGCTTGCACAGTAAAAAATGCTCAGTTCGTGGAGCATCAACTTCACGACGCTTTTGATGATAACAGAGTTAATCCAAAACGAGAATTTTTCCGAGTTGTACCTGAAAGGGTTGTTGCGGCTCTAAAACTTGCAGAAATAGAAAACTTAACACCTAAGAAAGATATTGTTGAAACAAAAGAAGATCAAGAGGCTCTTGATGCTGCGAGAAAAATACGAAGTAGATTTAATTTTGAGATAGTGAAAATTCCTGTTGGGGCGGATTTATATTTCAGCCGCGATGAAAACATCAAAGCAAAGGTTATTGATACTCATGCCGCCAATTCCATTGAATTTAATGGCAAGAAAACAAGTCTTTCCCGCAGCGCCCAAAAAATACTCGGTTATCAGTATGGCGTAGCGGGTACAGATTATTGGATGTTTGATGGCGAGACACTTGATGAACGCAGAAGGAGACTAGAAAGCGGAATATAATTTTATGCAGACAAAATCTTTAAATAAAAATTTACGCAACGCAAGTAAAGCCAAAAAAGACGAGTTTTATACTCAGCTTGTTGATATTGAGAAGGAACTAAAGCACTATAAAGAACAGTTTCGGGGTAAGGTTGTTTATTGTAATTGCGATGATCCGTACGAGAGCAATTTTTTTAAATACTTTGCTTCCAACTTCAATGCTCTTGGGCTGAAGAAGCTCATCACAACAAGCTACAGCGGTTCCCCGATTGTTGGAGGTCAATTACCACTATTTCAAATGGCTGGATCAAAGGGCAAACAACCGCTCAAAATCGAAATTAAAGAAGTACCGGATACAGATAAAGACGGAGCAATAAACCTCGATGATGTTAAATATTTACTCAAACACGATAAGAATACAGCCACCCCATTAAAAGGCAGTGGAGATTTTCGAAGTGATGAGTGTATAGGACTACTAAAGCAAGCTGATATAGTAGTAACCAATCCGCCGTTTTCTTTATTTCGTGAATACTTGGCTCAACTGATGGAATACAAGAAGAAATTTTTAATTCTTGGCGATCAAAATAACATAACCAAAAAAGACATTTTTAAATTTATAAAGGAAAACATGGTATGGCTTGGTTACGATAATGGCGGCACAAAGTGGTTTCAGGTGCCAAATGATTATGATATTGCAACCGAGTCAAGAAAAAAAATTGAAAATGGAGTCAAGTACTTCAGTATGGGGAGAATTTTG